>Ga0207884_1000070_pt1 | contig 122587 bp, 108 predicted proteins | sample MalvirmetaMSP144_FD_184236 | JGI IMG/M metagenome (GOLD analysis project Ga0207884, IMG submission 184236) | Marine viral communities from the Deep Pacific Ocean - MSP-144 (SPAdes) | ecosystem: Environmental > Aquatic > Marine > Oceanic | place: Pacific Ocean | collected 2011-07-08 | reverse complement strand
TACCTTCCGTCTCAATAATGATGCAGGCAGCACCGAGAATGTGCCCAACCGGCCGAAGATGGAAGCGTATATCACCGAGCTGGACTTCTTCGTAAAAGTCTACCGGCTGAAACAACTCCATACAGGCGTCCGCATCATCCTGGTCATACAGAGGCTCCGGAGTTTCATGTTTACTCAGTTTATGGCGGCCGAGGTAATGCGCCTCCTCTTCCTGGAGATGGCCGCTATCAGCCAGCAGTATTTCACTCAAATCACGGGTAGCGTGGTGGGTATAAACCGCCCCTCGAAACCCCTGCTTGTACAACACAGGTATATAGCCCGAGTGATCCAGGTGGGCGTGGGTCAGAAGCACTGCGTCCAGTGATTCTATATCCAGCGGCAATGGCTGCCGGTTGCGCTTTCTCAGCCACTTGTAACCCTGGAACAAACCACAATCAACCAGAACCCGCGTCTCCCCCGCTTCAATCAGGAACTTGGATCCGGTAACCGTCTCTGCGCCACCAAGGAATGTAATATTCATCGACTCTTACTCCTGTCCTGATTGAGAAAATGCCTGATCGGTGGCGCCAGCAACTCACTGACATCAATACCGTTGGTACTGTGTGGAATGGTGTTGGTGGTCACCAGAGACTGTAAACCCGCAGCCAAAAGATACTGATCCGAAGCCTCGGCAAAGATGCCGTGCACCGCAGCACAGAGAATAGCCTCCATACCCTGCTCCTCGAGGCTGTCAAGCAGGCGGACCAATGTCGGATTCTCGATGGTCATCAAATGGGCTAACTCCCGCTGGGTCAATCCTCCACCACCACGCTGCAGGCAGACCATGGTGAACCATCGAGCCTGGGTAACCCCAAGGTCTTTCAAGCGCTCATCCAGTAAACTTGCGCCAGCGCCTTGCCACCCGAGCACTGGTGAAAGGAAACTGATCTCGAGGGATTTGTGGGTCCATATCGCTGTCCTGCTATTGCTGACTCAGTAACAGTAAATCGTAAGCTAATCATTGAGGCCAACATAAGTCACACATTGATCTGGGATCAGGCTTGCGCCAGATCAATATGCAACATCACGCGGATTCCGAGGCCAGCTAAGGAACTTCTCCTTCCAGTGAGACAGGTAACTCCTCACTTTTTCAGAGACAGGAGGCCTTCAGCGTATTGTCGCCCTGGTAGACACCCTTGCACCGTGACCGGCAACCGGCTTAAAAAAGCTGGCGCCGAGCGCTCCACAACGCTGTAGCATCTTCACTCGAAACCAGCCCGGTCTTCGGCACGACGTCTTCCAGGCAATCCGCATCCGCTAAGGTCAGTCCCCAGTCGGGTAGAGTATGCGGGGTCGACAACAAGGCCAAGTTCCGCTTATCGGCCAGAATGGCATGTACTCGGGAGGTTGGGTGACCAAAAAATCAGTAGTTCAATAGGTTGAGAGTGTTTTTGCGCTATTTTTCGCGTTTGTCTGCCAGCCCTCAATTAGCCTGAACTCAACAGCAACGGAGAACTATCATGTCCGCACTGTCCATCTGCACCCCGCAAGAAAATGTTGGCCCCCGGAGAAACAATTCCAAAGAGAGCATGATTCAGCGGCTTAACCGTTGGTACATCAACTATCGAACCCGTCGGCAATTGGCAAGGCTTCCCGACGCCATGCTTAAAGACATCGGTGTGTCTCGAATTGACGCTGAACAGGAAGCGAGTAAGGCTTTCTGGAAAGATTGATGATCGCAGGGGTATGCCGAAATGAAACAAACCAATCACGGATGAGGGATTGTTACTACATGGGCCACATTCCAAATGCTATCAGTCACTAAAAATTGGGTTCATACTGGATGTTGAAAGTATGGGCATCAGACAAAGGTGGATAGCATGAGTAAAGGCCAGGACAGAAAAAAAGACACGAAAAAGAAGCCGCTTTTAACCGCCAAGGAAAAGAAGAAAGAGAAAAACGCGAAGAAAAACGAAAAGGATGTACTGGGACATTGATTCAAGGGGGAGCACGATGGCTCCCCCTCATCCAAACAAACCGGCTTGGAGCTCGGGCTTGCAATGGGTCGTCACGACGAGCAGCTATAGTGCGACAATCCACCAACGTCAAAGAGCTCGGGCGGCTTCAGCCTGTAGTATTTCTTTTCTATATCCTCCGATTGCTCCGCGTATGGCTTCGTCATCACGTCCTGCAGCTCCCGAAACAAAGCGTAATCCCTCGCTGCTGCTCGCTCGTAGGCAGGCGCGACGAACCACTCTTTCAGACTATACTTCGGGTTCACGAGCTTCATCTGACGGGAAAGCTCTTCACGTTTGCCGGGGCGCAGGCGCGATTGCCAATCTGTCAGCCACGCTGACCAGCGTTTGTCCATTCCGTCGGGATCTGCAGTGTGAGCCCGGCCTTTATAAAAGCTCTTCTTGAGCGGCGCAATGTCCTCCGGCAACGACGAGAGTTCCCTGAAAAACAGGGTGTAATCGACGGGCGTTTGCATCATCAACGTGGCCAACTCGCGGAACAACGCTGAGTCAAAAGCGTCGAGTCCGAGCTTGTCAGCCCACATCTTCTCCATCTGTTCTTGCATCACCTTCGGGAAATCACCTTGAATCTCCTCAAGTTGCTGCAAGCATTCTGGATGCCCCGTCAACAAAGGCCGAACCGCCGAACAGAACGAGCGGAAGTTGCGTTCCGCCGCTGCTGGCTGGTTGAGGAACGAGAAGTGTTGGCCGCCCCCCGTCCATGGTTGGAACTCCGGATTAAATGCATCGCAGAATCCAAAGGGCCCGTAGTCGAGGGTGAAGCCGCCCACCGCACAGTTGTCGCTGTTGAAGTTGCCCTGGCAGTAGCCAACACGGATCCAGTTTGCTATCAGTGAGGTCAGCCGGCTGCGAAACTCACGGGCAAGCAAAACCACTTTTTCGGCGGTACCCAGTGTTTTTTCGCTCAGGTCACGGTACTCACGATCGATCACGTGCAGGACAATTTGCTCAAGCTCCTCCATCGCGTTCGGATGTTCCTGCTTGCGGGCACGGCGACCAAAGAGCTCGAGCTGCCCTACCCGGATGAATGACGGTGCAACCCGCGTGGAGATGGCAACCGGCTCGGATACAAGCACATCCGGATCCAATGAGCGTGAGCCTTCCGAATACCACGGGCGCCTGACTGTCTCGGTTTTCGATACGTACAGGCTTAAAGACCGCGAGGTGGGCACGCCGAGCGCATGCATGTGCTCCTGTGCCAGGAATTCCCGAACACTGGACCGCAGAACAGCACGGCCGTCCGCGCCGCGACAGTAGGGTGTGCGCCCTGCCCCTTTCAACTGCATTTCCCAGCGCTGCCCGTTGATCACAGCCTCTACCACTGAAATAGCGCGACCGTCGCCGTAGCCATTGCCGGTCTGGAACGGGCATTGTTGGTAGAATTCATTGCCGTAGATAGAAAGTGCGTAACCACAGGCCCACCCGACTTGGCGAAGAGGCTCCGGAACCCGGGACAGATCGCCCGAGAACATGCGCACAAAGTCAGCTGACTGCGCCAGATCGTCGGCAAACCCCAGTTCGTGAAACAGGTTTTCCCCATGTGCGACGTATTCAGGGTTTTCGATGGGCGTGGGTCTGACCGGAACGTAGTGGCCGGAGAAGACTTGTCTCGGCGCGTGGTCAGCTCCGTTTGCTTTCCCCTCAGGATCGCTGTTGAGCGAGTCCATGAATGAATAGTCTGCCAACGGTGCGAGATCGTCGAGGGTCGCGACAGTTTTGGGTGTTTCCCGGTGACGCCGCGTTAACATAGGGGCTCCTCATACATTAGTTTGATTATGGGCAACAGTTTGAGTGTACATTATTTGCGTCTACCACTGCGTTCAGTAGGCTGATTGCAGCCAATCTTGAACTTAGCGCGTATGAGTTAGTCTCAAGGCGTGAAATGCAACGTTCTTTTTATCGACAGCACATAAGGACAACAAATGAAACTGCAAAACAAATCGCGTATAGGACCTTCTCTCGCTCTTTGCCTGGGGCTCTTCTGCACTGCTTCACTGGCCAACGCGCATGAAACTTCGACGGGCTCTCCTACAGGCCCTGACGCAGGCCAGGCCGGCGGGGACAAAGCGGCTGGCATGAAACACCATCACTCTTACAGCGATGGCCATAAAGGACACCACGGCAAGAACGGCTACTCCGGTCATCACGGCAAGGGCGGCCATGGCGGAATGCGGGCGGCGCCCACCGTAGAGCTGGATCTTGATGCTGATCAGCTTGAAGACATAGCTGAGATTCAGCAGGAACTTCGCGCAGATCTTACGGACCTGAAAGTTGAAAGGTACGAGGCATCGCTCAAGCTTGAGGAACTCTACGCCGCGGAAGAGCTGAATGCTGGCGACATTGTCGATCAACAGCAAAAGGTTTTTGACGTCATCAAGGAAATCACGGAACTGCAGGTGGAAGCCCAGCAAGACATCCGCGATCTGTTGACCGACGAGCAGAAAAATAAGCTGCTGCAGTCGGGTGACTGGCTCATGCCAAACTAAACCCATTGGGTTTAGCTGACTCTGATCGACTAATGCACAGGCAATACTCAAGGATTATCAACGATGACAAATGGCATCGTGACACCGGTGAGCCAGGCGCTGGCAGAAGGCAAGCTGACCCGTGACGAGTTGAAATCCCTGATGCAGCGCTCCGACGGCCCGGCTTTTCGACATCTGGCCGTCTGGGTGCTGGTTCTGGCCGGTACGACGACGCTAATCACGCTGGCCTGGAACAGCTGGCTGATCTGGCCCGCCATGTTCCTGCATGGCATCGTGCTGGTGCATCATTTCTCGCTCCAGCATGAATGCGTGCATTACACCGTGTTTCGCACCCGCGAATTCAACAATATCGCTGGGCAGATCTGCGGGCTCATTATCATGCTGCCGCACCATTTTTTTCGTTATGAACATTGCGATCACCACACCTACACGCAACTGGACGGAGAGGATCCAGAGCTGATTCCGATGCCGGAAACCTATGGTGAATACCTGCTTTACCTCTCTGCAATCCCCTACTGGAAGACAAAGTTCAGCGAGATAAAAAACCACGTGCGTAAACCGCTGAAGGTTGCCACCCATTCCATGTGAAGCCTGCCACCCGGACCGGAGCAAGGCTGCCACCCATCGGAGCGTAGCGACGCGGGGTTTCTCTTCTTACTCCGAACTCGCAGTGTCCGTCAACTTTGCCTGTCGCTTTCGCATGGATTCACCCCGGAGATTGATCTTGTAGGCGTTGTGAACGAGCCGGTCCAGAATGGCGTCTGCCAGAGTGGCGTCACCGATCACGCCATGCCATTCCTCGATGGGTAATTGGCTAGTGGCGATGGTGGAGCGCCGGCCATGGCGATCTTCCAGCACCTCCAGCAAGTCTCTTCGGTTCTCCGCGCTCAGCTTCATCAGCCCCCAGTCATCCAGGATCAGCACGTCGACCTTGGCCAGATTCGTCAGGAGTTTTGAGTACTGGCCGTCGCCCTTGGCAATGGTCAGCTCCCGCATCAGTCGGGTCAGGCGCACGTACTGTGCGGTGTAGCCTTCCCGGCAGGCCTTATGTGCCAGGGCGCAGGCCAGCCAGGTTTTGCCGACCCCGGTGGGGCCGGTGATGAGCACGTTCAGGTGCTCTTTTACCCATTGGCAGCCGGCCAGAGACTGGACCAGTCCTTTATCCAGACCGCGTGAATGTCGGTAATCCAGGTCTTCGAGGATGGCATTGTGCCGCAGCCTAGCCCGACGCAACCGGCTGCTCATGCGCCGATTATCTCGCTCAGTCATTTCCCGGTCCACGAGTAGCCCGAGGCGCTCCTCGAAGCTCAGATCGGTGATGTCGGGAGTGACCGACTGATCCGCCAGGGCGGCGGCCATGCCGGTTAACTTGAGAGTGTGGAGCTTGTCCAGAGTCGGATGTTTCAACATGTCAGGTTCCTTCAGTGGTAGTAGGCGGGGCCACGGATGTTGTCGTGAGTGTCGGGTAAGGCCAGCTCCTGTTGCTCTTCCAGGGGCTGCTGGTCGAGGCGGTGTTTGAGGATGGATTCAATGCTCTTGTAGCGGCAGCTTCCCAGCATCAGGGCACGCTGGCAGGCGGCTTCCAGGCGTGCCTCGCTGTAGCTCTGCCCCAACCGGAGAATGCCCAGGCAGGAGCGGTAGGCCTGCTGCGGGTGCTTGCGGGCTCCCAGGGCAGTGCGGATGAGCTTCTCGGTAGCCGGCCCGGTCTTGGCCGCCCAGGCGATTAGCCGTTCCGGCGACCAGTCGCCGGCGTGGCGATGAGATTCCGGCATGTGCGCGGCAATGGTGGTGTGTCGCCCCTTCTGGTCGGAGCGCCGGTGACTGGCGACCCGGTTGCCCCGGTAAAAGCATTCGATGGTGTTGTGAGTGATGCGAACCTCCACCTCTTTCTTGATCAGGGTGTAGGGAACCGAGTAGTAATGCCCGTCGATGGCCACGTGGTAGTCGATGTGGACCCGGGCTTTTTTCCACTCCGCGTAGACATACGGCTCTGCGGGCAATGGCTGTAGAACCGGTTTGTCCAACTGTTCGAAGTGGTCGCGCCGGCAGCCGGGTAACTTGCGGAAGGGGCGGGTATTCAGTCGCTCCAGTAGCTCACGGATGGTGGCGTTGAGTTGCCCCAGGGAGAAGTGCTGGTGATGGCGCAACGCGGCCAGAATCCAGCGCTCGACGATCAATACACCTCCTTCCACCTTGGCCTTATCGCGGGGCTTGCGGGCGCGCGTGGGAACGATGGCGATCCCATAATGGGCAGCCATATCCTGGTAAGTTGGATTGAGGTCTGGTTCGTACCGGTGAGCCTTGGTAACGCCCGATTTCAAATTGTCGGGGACCACTAATTCCGGAACTCCCTTCAGGTATTGGAAGGCCCGGGTGTGAGAGCCGATCCAGTCCGGCAATGTCTGGCTCCAGGTGGCTTCGGCGTAGGTGTAATTGGATGCGCCCATCACCGCCACAAAGACCTGCGCCTCATGGATCTCTCCGGTGGTGCGGTCAATGACGGGCACGGTCTGGCCGGCATAGTCCACGAACAGCTTCTCACCGGCCCGATGGTCCTGGCGCATCACCAGATCCAGCTTGCCCCGCCAGGCCCGGTAGTGCTCGCAGAACCAGCTGTACTGATAACCGTCCGGGTTGGCTTGCCGGTACTCCTGCCAGAGCAGGAACAGGGTGACATTCTTGCCCGTGAGTTCGTCGCGGATGTGTTGCCAGTCGGGTATACCTCTGGCCTGCGCCGGCAGGTCCGGTGGCGGCGGGAACAGCAACTGCTCCAGATGGGCCTCGTCCAGATCCGCTGGCAAAGGCCAGCTCAGACCGGCCTCAACCGTGCGGCGCAGGTATTCGCTCACGGTGGGGCGGCTAACGCCACAGGCCGCCGCAATCTGGCGGTTGCTCAGCCCTCGCTCCCATTTGAGGCGAAGAACTTCTTTGATCTTACGCATGGATAACCTCTTCGCTGGCATCTGGCCCATCTCCGGATGAAAAGGGTCAGAGTACCGTTAAGTTATCCCGCGCCGGACGATTTTGATGGAGCTTCAGGCAGCCTGCCGGGGTGGCAGCTTTGCCGTGGAATCAGTGGCAGCTTTCGCGTGGAATGGGTGGCAGGCTTCGTCTGGAATCAGTGGCAACCTTGGTCTGGAATACGCAACCACGCCCTGGGGCGGCTGTCGGATGCTGAAAAGCGGTTCGTTCCGAAAGAGGAGCATGGGTCGGTATACCGCGAAGCGCGGATCATGCTGGGTATTTATGCACTGATTTTTGCGGGCATGGCAGTCACCGGCTGGTGGGGACTGATCTGGTACTGGCTCATCCCGCTGTTTCTTGGCGAACCGGTCATGCGTTTCATCCGGATGACGGAACACGTGGGTCGACCGACCGTGGCGAAGATGACTGAAAACACCCGCACCAACCTGGTCTCGGCGCCCTGGCGGTTCCTGTGCTGGAACATGAATTACCACGCGGAACATCACTATGTGCCCCTGGTGCCCTACCACACCCTGCCCCGGCTCCATGAAAAGCTGCGTGACCATATTCATATAGAGCCCGGCGGCTATCTCGGCGCGCATAGGGACATCCTGCGGAAGATCCACGAGGCGCGGGCATGATCGACAAGCCATGGCGCGACGTGATCGCGATGAACGAGCTGGAAAAAGACTGGGTTACTCGGGTCGAGGTCGGGCGGAAAACCATCGCCGTCTACGACACGCCCAGCGGTATCTATGCTTCGCTTGCCCTGTGTACTCATGCCGGGGCGGATCTGTGCGACGGCTATTTTGACGACCATGTGATTGAATGCCCGCTCCATCAGGGCGCCTTTGACGTTCGCGACGGAAAGCCCGTCGCCGCGCCTGCAACTCGGCCTCTGCAGGTACTGGAGGTTCGGGTGCGAGATGGCATGGTTCAGGTACGGGTTTAAAGCAGCATTCCAAGCGTCGCGGAAGGCGGTTGTCAGTTGGCTTGTTGACGCCTCGCCCAGTCACAGAATTCGTCAATTGGCATGGGTTTGGCGAAGTGATAGCCCTGTACGCGATCGCACCCCAGCTTGTGCAACATTGCCAGGGTGTCGGCATCCTCAACGCCCTCGGCCACCGTTTCCAGGTTGAGGGTCTGTGCCAGTTTCAGGGTATTTTCGACAATGGAAAGGTCATGGCGGCTGGAACACATCTGGCTGATAAAACAGCGGTCGATTTTCAGCTCGTTTATGGGAAGGCGGCTAAGGTAAGCCAGGGACGAATACCCGGTTCCAAAGTCATCCAGAGCCACCTTGCAGCCAGCGTCCGAAATCAGAAGCAGTGAGCCGACTACGGCGTCTATGTTGTGCATCATCGAGGTCTCCGTCACCTCGAAAATCAGGCGGTCCATGGGAATGCCGTATTCTTTCGCATCGCTCAGCATGTAGGAAACAAAGCCGCTACTGGTCAGGTTCTGCACAGACAGATTAATACTGCAGGTGATGTCCAGATTATGCGATTGCAAAGTCTTGATGGTTGTCCAGGCCTCGCTGATGACGAAACGGGACAGCAAATCCATTAGCCCCGCATTCTCGGCAATGTCAATCAGCTCTCCTGCCGGGACGGTGCCGAAGTGTGAGCTGTTCCAGCGTATCAAAAGCTCGACCCCGACCAGTCTTTGCCCCGACTCATTCATCTGTGGCTGCAAATACAGCTCCAACTCGCCTGCTTCAATGGAGGGAGGCAAAGCTCCCATTAACGCCAGGCGGCGTCTTGCAAAGGATGAAATATCCTCGTTATAGACCTGTACGGATACATTTTGTCGGGCACTGCTATCCCGCGCCGCAGAGGCATTCTGAAACAGCACTTCGGCTTTTTCACCATGTTCCGGGTAAATCGCCACGCCACAGTGAAGGTTCATGAAAAGCGGTAGCCGTATGGAGTTAACCGACACTTCATGGTTACCCACGATCTGTTCAATAAAGGGTTCCAGTCTGGCATCCCAACCGTCGAGATCCATCAAAAAAGCAATGGACCCAAAATCGGGCGTTGCCAGATACGCTGGCCCGGTATTTTCAAGGCAGATAATACAATCCGGGCCTGCAAGGGCGTGATTGAAATTCCGCACCAGCTGGCGGAACATTTCCTCGGCCAGGCTATGGCCCATGCTGGAAGCAATCTCTTTCACCTGGGGATAGTGAACCAGCACCAACGCGACCCTTCCGCCCTGTTGGGCTGTTTCCTGCAGCCGACGGTTGAGCAGTGAGGTGTTCGGCATCTTGGTCACCGAGTCATGCAAGGCCTCGTCAAGGGACTTCAAGTGCAGTGTTCTGACCTGTCGTTCAGCGTCCTGTTGCAGCTGAAGCGCAGAGATCTTGTGAGCTCGTTCTTCTTTGATGCGATGGGCCAACGCAAAGGACAACAGCAGAACTTCGGCGGCGGAGCCTGCTGCCAGCGCGTTGCTCGTAATGGTGTTAACAGGCAATACGTCGAAAATATTCAACAGGTAGGTGAAGGCGCCAAGGGCAAAGGCCGTCCAGGCGAGCACGAAATAGCGGGCGATCGCGACTCCCGCGAGCAACCCGCCAACGCCTGCAGTGATCAGAAGTGCCACCACAAGCGCGCCGAGGAGCCCTGCCAGCCTTGCGCCACTGATTGGATCAAACAGCGTGTAAACAATCAGCACACCAGCCAGGCCGGCGGCTAATGTCATGCTGCGATTCAGTTTCGGGGAAAACCCGGGCCACTTCAGGAATTGCCGCGCGAAGAACAAGGCCCACAACGATAAAAAGCCGGTACCTATCGGCAATGCATAGCGTGTAAACAGAGGGTTATGAGGCCATACAAACGTTGTGCCTACCCCCGAAATGCTGAGCATGACAAAACTCAGGGCGCCCAGGTATAGCACGTAGTAGCCATAGGCCGGGTCACGAATCGACAGGAACAGAAACAGGTTGTAAACCACGAGGGCGACAAGAATTCCGAAGTAGCCGCCCCAGTAAAAGCTTTGCTCCGAATATTGATCAATCAGGTAGTCCTCGCGCCAGAATTCGAGAGGAACTTGCAGCGATGTGGAGGAATCCGCGCGAAGGACCAGATCAAGATTTCCGCTCAGCCCCTCGGGGAAGGGCAGGCTGACGGAATAGCCATCGGAGTGTTTGGGACCTTGCAGGACCTGTTCGCGAGTGATCTGGTAAATGGCGGGTAAACGACCGTCCTGAAGTACGTGCAGTTCTGCCTCTTCCAGCAAAGGATAGGGAATCACCACGTACCACTGTTCCTCGGTCGCTTCAGGGATTTGGATCGACGCTTTGACCCACACAGGCGCAACCGTGAAGCCCAGGTTCAGTACACGCTCAGACTTCTCAAGCCACTCACCCTGCTTCATTACTTCCTGCAGGGTCGCCTGGCCGGTGGGGTCGACTGAATAGACCAACCCCTCGTTCAGTGAGTAATGATCAGTTTCGTCCTGAATGACTACTTCCGCCGCCAGGGCGGGACAAATGGCCACTGCCAGAGCCAGGATCATCAAGCTCGACCACATTCTTCCAATCATAATTCATCCCTGTCTCACCCCTATTCCGCCAGGGGCTTGATCAGCCGACCAGTAAATCCCATTCCCTCGGCCTGTTGGCAGAAGGAGAGAAATTCACCGCCCTCAAGTTCGGGCCGTTGTAGCAACACCAGAGCCTCTACGAGGCAGCCCGGGATGTCACGGCGGTTCCACGATGGCATGCGCGGCCACATTAGAAACTCCGAATGCGAGAGTACCACTTTCTCGACGGTAATCTCCCTTTCAAGCAATTTTTCCCGAACATTCAAGCTGATGCATGGATGAGTGTCGTCTGCTATTAGCGACCCCTTGGGCATATGTTGAAACATATCCAGGACAACATCACCGTGGGACATTAGCCCGATGTAGAGTTTTTGATCATGCAGTCGGGCGACGTTGGATGTGCGCAACACAGTGCCCTGATCTGTCGTTATCTCTTCATCTTGTTCGTAGCGCGGGTCGTAAGCGATCACTTTTTCGTAAAGCCCGCTCAGATCGTCACAGACCGCATTGCCAATGCGCCCTGCTCCGCCTAGCACAACAATACTGGTCTCTTGTGAGTATTCCGGACGCGCTTTCATCTGCTTGGCCACATCCCAGATCATATAACGCGTGCCCAGACTGCCCTCGACAAGAGGATCTGAAATGTCGATGCCGGCCTTCTTGACGAAGTTGGGCAGTCGACCTACCAGCGCAATCCGCTTCACATCGGGAAAATCCCGTTGCAGTTGGCCCATATAATCACGGACCTTGTCAGAATCCGCCTGCAACTCGTGCTCGAGCGTTTGAGAGGCCACTAGAAGCCCCCGCGCATTCTGGTTCCGTATAAAGCCCAACACCAGATTTGGCGGCATTCGTTTCGCCAGTTCGGGCGAGAAATAGGTGTCTGCGTCCCGTCTGTTGCCATAAACCGCAAACACGAAATCCGGTTTGGTAAGCCGGATGATCAGCGAACGAAGGAAGGTGTTCGCAAAGAAAACCGCAAACCGGCGGCTGTCTCTCCAGAGCCGACGTTTGCTATTAACCAGCAGCCGCTGCCAGGCGGGTGCCAGGTCATAGAGCTCCCTGAGCTCGAAATCCGAGAAGCGTTTCTCGTCAAACTGAATGCCGATATGGGATTTGCCCATATTGGCCACCAGGGCCGGCATTGGTTCCAGGCTTGCGCCCCGGAAGGAGATATCAATCATTTTCCCGGGCTGGATAAACAGCCCGCTAGGCCGCTTTAACCGTAATCCACCGGCGGACATGTTCAGCGTGCTGGTTTCAATCGTCGCCTCGGCATAATTGAGATTGACCGGCAAACGTATCCCTGAGCGCCGGTCGCGCCGCCGCTCTTTCTGCGTCCTGTTTGTCATCCTGATTCCCTTTCGAAAGTTTGGCTAAGTATATGACTTTTATGCAGATCGTATATGTGATCTAAGTCGACATATTTAGCCTAGCTGCGGCAAAACCCTTGCTCGTTATCCCTCGGGATGGCTGGCCAGCTGTTTCAGTGCTTCCATGGCTTCATCGATTCGATCGCTGGGTACAAACATGTGGTCATGATAGAACCCGGCGATGACATTGGTGGTAATGCCTCGCTCGGCCAGCAGGCTGGTTACCACGGAGGTAAGCCCGAGAGCTTCGAGGCTTGAGTGCCCCTCAAGTGTGATACGGCGGAAAACTCGGTAGTAGTCCAGGCCTTCGGCTTTGGCCTGTTCCAGAGGAATGACCAGGGTGAGGCCTTCCAGTTCGGCAATGCTGACAATGGGTTTGAGCTTTTCGAGCTCACCATACTTTGCGCGAGCCACCGTACAGTAGACGTAGGTGGTCGAATCCAGGGTTGGCGAGAGCTGCTTGATTAAATCTTGTAGAAACTGTGATCGCTTCATCTTTTGGCTATCCTCGGGGCCGACGTTATGGTTACTCGGTATGGGTACCTTAAATGTAGCAGTCACTCGATCCGGTAGCGCCCCATTTCCTCTCTTAACTGCTTCGTCATGTTCGCCACTCTCTGACTTTGGGATGTGGTGTCCTTTGCAGATTCGGTATTGCTCATGGCGGCCTGGGAAATATGGTCGAGGGTTTCGCTGATCTGGGCAGACACCTGGCTCTGCTCTTCAGCGGCACTGGCGATATCGGTATTGCGCTCACCGATCATCGATATGGCACTGTTGATTTTGGCCATGGCTGACAGGCAACGGGCTGCCAGTTCGTTAAGGGTTTCTGAATGCTCACGCGCGCTGTTGATATTGTCGGACATGGATTTCGAGCTGCTTTGAAGCCCGTCAATGCGTGACCGGATATCTTCCACGGCATCCTGGGTCCGTTTTGCAAGGTTTCGTACTTCGTCAGCGACCACCGAGAAGCCCCGTCCGTGTTCGCCGGCACGTGCGGCTTCAATGGCCGCATTCAGGGCCAGCAGGTTAGTCTGCTCTGCAATGGAGTTGATCATGTCCAGCACTTCCCCGATGCCATCTGACTGACCCCGAAGTTCATTCACGGACGAATGGCATCTGGACACTGCGTCCAGCTGTTTTTTGATGCTCTGCACAGTTGCTTCCAGCTGCTCTTCACCGTCCTTTGCTTCCCTGGATCCTTCTCTGGCGACATCCTGTGCGTGTACAGCACTCTCGGCGACGGAGGTGGCGGTTGCGCTCATTTCGTGAACGGAAGTCGACGCCGTGCCCAGGTCCTCGCCCTGACGCTCACTGGACTCAAGCGTGGCTTTTGCCATGTCCGAAAGATGTCCGGAGACGTCAGCAAGTTCGTGCCCCAACCCGTTGACGGTTTTCATCGTGGACTGGAATTTCTCCAGGACCGAATCAAAACCATTCGCCAGCTCGCCAAATTCATCTCGGCGCTTCGAATTGAAGCGCACGGTCAGATCGCCCTCGCCGCTTGAAAGGTTGCTCACTACCTCTCTAAGTGCGCTCAGTGGCCGCTCAACGATGAGTTTGATGGCGACACCCAGGCTGGCAAGAATAATCAGTGCCGCCAGCCCAATAAACCCTGCGGTACTCATTGATTCAGAAAGAATCCGGGAAGACACCTCGTTCCTAGAAGCAACGGCAACCACCTGGTAATCCCATGGCTCAAACTGAGCAACTTCAATGTCCCATTCGTCATTGGTTCCCGCTTCAATGATCTGTTGTGCCGCCTCCACGCCACCTTCGAGATTGCTGCTAACGCTGCGAACACGGTCCTTGTCATCGACCAGGACCACGAATCCGCGATCCAGTACATGCAGCTTGGAAATAATGTCTTCGATAAACGTAAGATCGGCGCTGTAGCCCACATACCAGATGCCGATAACCTCACCCCTTGCGTTCAGCATGGGGACGTATCCCGTCAGATAGGGTGAATTAAGGATATCGATCTGGCCGAAATAGGATTGTTTGTTCTGGATCTTCTGATAGACCGCCCCGCCGGGTGTAAGAATGGTGCCGGTTGCACGGGCGTCGCCTTTTTTGACATTGGTGGCCACGCGCACAAAGTCTTCACCGGATTTCACAAAAAGGGTTGCCGTGCCGCCCATTTTTGCGGTCAGCTGGTCCACCAGTTCGTAATCCAGAGCCTGCGGAGAATCGCCCAGATACAGTTGCGGCACGGTGCGTTCGCCCACTCTCACCTCTCCATTGCCCAGGCGGGGTTGGCCGAGGCGAAGGCCGTCCTCGATCAGCTGCTTCATACTTGCCTGGACTCGCGCAGACATAAGCTCGTCACTGATTGTCAGCGCACGGGATACGTCATTGATAGCGCTTTGCTTGGCAGTTTTCGCTTCCCTCTCAAGGCTTTGGGAGGTGGCAAAGACGCTGAAAAGAATGGCTGCAATGCCTACTGTGGCAATAACTCCAATAACGACCAGGAACAGCTTTACGCGAATCGACATAACCAACATTTTCCTTTTGCAGGTCCCATCCAGGCGACGACTACCGTTCAGCGTAAAAACGCTGTTCTGTCGGGAGTAAGGCTCCCATCCTTCACTTAACGACCTGTTGTCGGGGTTCTGAACAGGAATCTGATTTTTTTCTGGATTTCACCCTGTCGGAACCCTGTTCTGCACTAGTACGGGCAATGATCCCGAGGGACCTGAACCGCGTACTCAAAAAGGTTCAAACCAATTTAGAACAAATTGAAAGGATCCGATCTATGAACCTGTCCAGTCCAGAAAACCGTGTGCCTACCACTCTAGCTAAGGCTGCCGCGTTTGCCGCGCTTTTGGTGCCCGCAATGGCCGGCGCGGCAGATGCTCCCAGCGCCGACGCGATCGCCGACGCGGTCAGCAATCATTCCTACCAGGGCAGCATGAGTGAAGCTAACTCCGGCTTCAACGAATATTACGCGCCGGACGGTACAATTCATGGCAAGGGCTATAAAGGCAAGTGGACCACCAAAGACGGCGAAATGTGTTTCGCCTATGGGGAAGCTCCCACCTGTTATGGTGTCAGCATTGACGGGCCATCCATGGTACTGCGCCAGGACGGTGACATTAAAGGCAATGGTATGTTGATTGAAGGCAATACCGTTAAATGAATGACCAGGGCTGCCTGCATCGGGCAGCCCTGTTTCTGAGGGCGATTACGCCTCGGACTTGTTGATGCCGAGACGCTGGTTCACCGCATCACGTATTTCCCGGTACCGATCAGCATCATTGGCCAATCTTTCAAGATTGTCTTCCGGGAAGATTTTCTTGATCTTTTCTTTGACCTCGTCTTTCTCACAGACCGCTGGCAGCAACTCCTGAAGGGCCCTCAACATTACCTCCGGCGATACCGAAGCCCCGGGTGACGCCCCAAGCAGGGTTCCGTAGGTTTTGTCCCTGGACACCAGAATCTCTGTGCCCATCTGCAAATCGCCATCCTTGATAATCTGAACCCGCTGACCGGCTTCGATCGGTTCCCAGTCGAACTTCTTGCTAAGGCCGGGGGCAAACGACTCGAGTTCCTCAATCATGCTCTTTCTGCCCTTGAAGGTTTCCGACACCAGGTATTTCACCAGCGGGAAGTGCTCAAGGCAGACGTTCAGCAGGCCCGGAATGTCGTGCAGGCGAATCGATTTGAGGTAATCAAAAAATCCTCGGCCCCGCTCAAGCACGGGTTTAAAGGATGCAAACGGACCGAACAGCAGATAATGCTTGCCGTCCACAACCCGCAGATCCAGATGGGGAACCGACATGGGAGGCGCACCAACCTTGGCTTTGCCATAGGTTTTTGCCCGGTAGTCTTTCGCCTGTTCCTCAGTTAGTGGCGCCTGGAGGAACCGCCCGCCCACCGGGAAGCCGGTAAACCGGTTGCGGAACGGCAGGTGGCTCTTTTTCAGCAAGGGGAATGCGCCGCCGCCGGCACCGACAAACAGAACGTCTGCTTTATGCTGAACCGGCCGCCCTTCCTGCTCGGCCTCAATCACCCAGCGTCCGGTGGGGCTTTTATGGACGCGCTTGACGTGAGTGCCGTATTCAATTTTTACGCCCAGGTCATTCACCGCGTGAGAAGCCATCTGGCGGGTCAAGGCGCCAAAGTTGACGTCTGTGCCGGTTTCAATAACGGTCGCTGCCATTTTTTCATGGCGTGGGCGCCCTTCCATTGTGTAGGGAATCCACTCTTTGATCTGGTCGAAGTCCTCGGAATAGCGCATGTTCTCGAAGAAATGGTGGGCGGACATTTCTTTATAGCGTAACCGCAGCTCCTCTATCGCCGGCTCCGGCACAATGGTGCAGTGCTTGGTCTGATTGATGAAGCTCTGCGGGTCCTTGATGGCGCCCTTCTCGACCAGGTGGGCCCAGAACTGTTTGGCCACGTTGAACTGGGCGTGAATCTTCAACGCCTTTTCAACTGAAATGACCTCTTCATCCACCGGAGTGTAATTCAGTTCACAGTTGGCCTCATGCCCTGTGCCGGCGTTCCAGAAAGCCGAGGAGTTGCCCTCGCCGGGTCCCCCGAGCCTTTCCAGAATGGTGATGTCTAGATCCGGTGCCATTTCCTTTGCCAGTGTCGCAAAGGTGGTACCCATGATCCCTGCGCCGATGATGATTACGTTCATAGAATCTGCCCGTCAGTGTGCATTTTTCTGAATTTAAACAACAAAGTTTTATGGTTGGAGGGTATCGGTGTCAATCCGGACATGGTGCTTCCCTCGCCTGACCCGAACGATATCCGCCATGATGGACAACGCTATTTCGGCCGGTGTCTTGCTGCCGATGTCCAGTCCGATCGGCATGTGAATGCGGGCGATCTCTGCCTCACTCAGCCCCCCGGTGCGCCGCAGACGCTCTGCCCGCGCACCGCTGGTGCGCATTGAGCCCATCACACCGATATAGCTGGCGCCGGTCTTGACCGCTGCCATCATCGCCAGGTCGTCAATCCGGGGATCATGGGTTACGGCAACCACCGCGGTCGAAGCACCACAGGCACCGTCCGAGGCAATATACAGGGAAGGAAGCAATGGCACGAACTCAACGCCTTCAGGCATCGTGAGCCCACGGGTCACCTCTTCCCTCGGGTCACAGAGCACCACTTCGTAGCCCAGACTGACCGCAAAGGTGGCGCAGGCTTCCGCAACCGTTGAGTACCCGGCAAGAATCAGTCTGGCCACGGCGCCAACATGAATGCTGACACGCTCCTCAGCGTTATTTCTGACAACCCTTGGGCCGATGGGGGCACCCTCTTCCAGCCAGTGGGTACCATCAGTCAGCCGAACGTGCCGGGTCTGATCTCCTTTGCCGGCAAGCGCCGCTTTTACCTGTTCCAGGTGGTCCATGATTTCCGATAAGGGGGGTAGCCGCTCCACCAATACGTCGAGAATGCCGCCACAAGGTAGGCTGATGCGGGAATTCTGCTGACCATCGGCAGGGTCGCCATAACGCACAACAACCGTGGGTAGTGCATATTCACCGTTCGCCACCCGTTCCAGAAAATCGTCTTCGACACAGCCACCGGAAAGCGATCCCAGATGCTCGCCGTCGGATGCGGCAACCATCATTGAACCCGGCTCCCGGGGTGACGAGCCAAACGTGGACAGCACCGTGCACAGCCATACCGTTCTGTCGCTGGCCAGCCATTCGATGGCCTGTTCGATAACCCGATAATCCAGGCTTTGCATGGTTTTCCGCTCAGTTGATCAGTTTGTAGGTCCGGTCTGGAATTCGGGCGGCAGTTCTGCGTCTTCCGGTACGCGCAGTTCAAAACCTGACTGGAGTGTTAATGTTGCGCCGGGTGCGATCGTCCGCTCCCATGCAAGTATCCCCTTGATGTCCCGGGCATTGCGTGTAACCGGCTCGGTTATCTCAAGGGGTTCCACGGTCAGGCTGTCCTGTCGGGAAACCGGAAGCCTGTCAAACACCCGAACGGCCACCGCTTTCGGGTGGTTGTTGGTGATTTCGTAACGATTGATATGGCGGACGTATTTTTTGCCATTGAAGATGCCCCGCTGCCCCTGCTGGTTCTGGACATTAACCACCTCTGCAACCACGCGGTCGTTAACTCCGAAGCCCATGGACAGCTCACTTCCCGCTGAAAGCTTTTCAATAAAGACGCGACCTACCGACTGCCCGTCACGATAGAGGGTAACCGGGCCGGACTGCAGCGATACCTCACCATCGTAGGTGCCGGTGGCATGAATGAAGCCGTTGGTGTCCATCGCGGGAAAGAAGCGTGTCTCTACGGAAACCGGCATCTTGTAGCTGGCAACGGCCACGAACTGTTCCTGATTTCCACTGGCCAGCGTTACCGGTGCTTCCAGTCGGTAGCTTTGGGTGAAGGCGCCTTCGTTCTGAACGCTGGCGTTGCGGGGAGCACTCATGGCCTCTGACTGAACCATATCCATGGACGCGGGCGCACCTTTTGCCCGATACAGCGAGCTCACGCCGGGCGATACCACCCAGGGGTTAAGAGGCGGAATGTCGGTTCCCAGGTTGGCGTCGGCAGTGGAAAGCGAAAGCCGGATACCCGTCCAGTCTGTACCCGTGGCCTGGCGGATGGATGCCAGATGCTCCAGCATCAGGGTTCCTTCGGTGCCACTGTTTTCCGTTGCAAGCCTCGCATTGTACTGGCTGTGCCAGCCCGCATCCGGGGTCTGGTAATGAAGTTCAATGGTTGCCTGCCCTGCTCTTGGGGCCTGATAAACGATGGTTACGTTCTTGGTGGCCCGGGCATTCTGGGCAGTGGCGGCGAGCTCTCGCTTGATCCGGTCCCGTTCGGCGATGTCGTCGGCCATGGCCTGTCTGATCTCGCGAATTCTAGCCAGAGCCTTGCGGGTGCTCTCCTGTACCGTGTTTGCCAGTGATGCCAGCTCCGATGCGGTGACTTCCCCCGGGGTAGCGGCCGCTTTGGCCATCAGCGTCACCTGCTGATTCCAGGCCTGGATCTCGTCTTCCCGCGTACCGATCGCCTGTTCTACCTTTTCCAGCGCCAATTGCAATTGCCGGGTGGATTCAGCGACAACTTCCGTCTGTTCCACCTGCCGAATCCCGACACGTTGTATCTGAACGCCGGCAACACCCTGTAACTCCGCCATCAGGGCCTGGTCCTGCATGGAAACAGGCAGCCCGCGGACAATTATCTCGCCGCTGCCTTCTTCGAGGGATGCGGTTTCCTCCCACACAACCTGGGCATGGGATGGAAATAGCGTGGCGGATGTTACCTTTGCCTGGGCTGCAAACGGCAGGCCTAAAACAAGCAGAGCGATTGGCAGTTTCATAGTGTTTCCATCTGTGTCAGCGAAAACCGGGGCTCAGGGCGCCCATGAATTGGTCCAGCAGCCCGGATGCTGTGACCGGCTCTGAACGAATGCGTTCGTTGTAATAACGGCTGAAGCGCCTGAAATCTGCCAACTCCCAGTTGAGCGGGTCCATCACCTGACGGACGGCGGACAGGTTACTCTGGTCCGCGACAGTGAATCGATAATTCATGGATACGTTACCCTGGTCCGCAAAATCATATCCGGAGTGAAAATCGCGAATCAGTAACAGGGCCAGGCCGCCCCCCATGAAGTGCCGTCCCAGGCTCAGTTCCAGCCGACCTTCTGCTATTTCATCAAGTGCCCGGGGTTCCCAGTCTATACCGCCCACAAGCGCATCCTGGCCCGGGACAAGTCCTTTGTTTTCAAGGGCGGCAATGGCCCCCAGGGCCATACCGTCACTGGCGCTCCAGACCAGATCCAGTTGCGGGTAGCGATCGATCAGCCGCCCCACCTTTTCAGCCGCATCCTGGCTCTCCCAGTTGGCGAAAACTACTTGGCTAACCAGAGGCGAATATTCCGAAAGCGCGGTGTACAGGCCCTGGTTTCGGTCAACGGCCGCCGAGGAATCCCGTGTGCCGGACAGGCCGACCAGCGCCTGGGGTGCCGACCCGTGCCGTTGCCAGTGTCGCTGATAGAGTTCATTGGTCAGAGTGTAACCGGCCGTGAAGTTGTCAGGTGACACGTGGCCTATCCAGTAGTCGAGCTGTTCCCTCGGTTGCCCGGTCAGGCGAATTGCCTCGTCCGGCACCGCTGTGTTGAAAGTGAAGGCCCTGACCCCGGCTTCACCGATCATGGTGAGCATTTCGTGTGTCACCTTTTCCTTACACATCAGAATGATGTAATCGGGCCGGTCTGGGCGGGAAAGTACGGTTTCCAGCAGGTCGCGATAACTGTAGCGGTTCTTCCTCTGGTCCGTATAGATGGTGAGATCGATTTCAAGATCGTCGGCAACGGCTTGCATGAATCCGCCTACCAACTGCCAGAAACGCGAGGTGTCCGGAGACAGGAAGACAACGTCAATTGATGATGGCCCGTCCGTCGCCCTGGCCGGTGAAGTGAATAAAAAGGCATGACTCAGGATCAGAATGGCGAACGCCTTTAAACGCACAATAGCTCCTCGGAAAGGTTGCCGGTATTCCCGGCCTATTATCAACCCAAACAAACTACCACTGCCACTGAACCGCCTTAAAGCTACCTTTTGAAACACTTCATTACTTTTCTGCAATTGTTAACTGCGTCATGGGTTGGTGCGGCGTTTACTGATACTTTGAAAACTCAATAAAAAAGCACCGTAAGTATTCCATGGAGGAAGACCTCATGAGACGTCGACTGGCTGTTGCCCCTGTTTTGAAAGGCGCCTGTTTGTCCGCCGCGCTGGCAGCCTGCTCGATGGCCCAGGCCGCATCGGTACAGGCGGTATTTTCCGCGGAAAACGCACTTTATGGCGCCGGATACAGCATCGGTCAAGCGGATGGCTGGATCGATGACAGCTTTCGCGAAGCACTCCGCAAGTTCCAGGCAGACCGGCCGGGGCTCGCAGCCACCGGTGAACTGGATTCTGATACGCTTAATGCGCTGGGTATTTCCGGGCAGTCGTCCGAGTTGATGGGTGGCAATGTCGTGGCAAGCCGAGAGGCAGCGCGGAAGGAACTGGGGCTTGTTGTCGCTTCCCTGGCCAAGCCGGCGCCCCAAACCGCCCCGGAACCGCAGCCCCGTTCGAAGCCTGAACCTCAGCCAGACCCAGAGCCTGTGGTCGCGGCTGTAAGTGCACCGGCACCTGAACCCGAGCCGAAGCCAGCACCGGAACCCGTGGTTGTGGAAAAAGCGGCGCCGGTGGTGAAGAAAGCGCCAGAAACCCGTTCAGAGCCCGAGCCTGAACCACAAGTCGTCACTGCACCGCCTGAGCCTGCCAAACCTGAAGCCACTGTACAGACTCGTGTTCAGAAGCAGCCTGAGTCGGAGCCGACGTCGGAACCCATACAAATTGCATCAATCACTCGATCTGACAGCCAGCCGGTTGACCAAAACAAGCCTGAGACCAAACAGGCGGACGCTGAGGATGCCGGGGATATAAGCGTTGAAGTGTCCGGTGACGATGTAAACGATGTGGCGAGCACGGAAGCGACGCAAGGCGTTCAACAAGCTGCAGAGCGGCCCCTGGAAAGCAGTTCCCCTGAGCGCTCCGCGTCATCAGAAAGCAGTGGTAACTTCCTGACGAAGATGTTCGATTTTCTGTTCGGATGGATGGTCTGAGCCGCGTTTCCGCAGGTTCAGACAAATTTCCAGAATGGTGTTTTGAGACGCTGCTCAATGATTTCGGGCCGATAACCCACGTCGTTGAGTAGTCTTGCGTCTTTAGTCAGCACCAGGTTAATGAAGTCCCGCTTTTTACGCCAACCTTTGAATACTGATACCGCCTTCTTCATTTCTTTTCTGTCCTCTGAGTGATCAATCCGGCATTGCCGGAGGTTTATCTGAATAGGTTGCTATTGTATGGAATCTGCCCAGCCGCCCCCATACTTGGATACACCTATTAAGCCTTTGACAAATCGCTAATAGCTGCGGGAGGTTTCGGGGGTATAGGATGGTTGCAGACTTAATCCGAAACCATCCGTGGACCTGAAGGAAAACTGCATGACCTATGCGCGAATTGCCGGGACGGGTTCCTATCTTCCCGACAATGTCATGACCAACCGGGAGATGGAGAAGCTTGTTGACACCAGTGACGAGTGGATTCGTGAACGCACCGGCATTGAGCAGCGCCACATAGCGATTGAAGGTCAGACCACGGTCGATCTTGCCGAGCAGGCGTCGCGGCGGGCAATCGAAGCGGCTGGCATTAATCCGTCAGACATTGATCTGATCGTATTCGCCACCTCGACCCCGGACAAGATCTTCCCCAGTTCGGCGTGCATTCTTCAGGCCCGACTGGGCATTCACGGCTGTCCGGCGTTTGATATCCAGGCTGTCTGCAGCGGTTTCGTCTACGCCCTATCGGTGGCGGACAAATTCATCAAAACCGGCAGCAGCAAGAAAGTTCTGGTTGTGGGGTCTGAGCTGTTCTCCCGGATTCTCGACTGGGAAGACCGCGGCACCTGTGTTCTGTTCGGGGACGGCGCCGGCGCCGTAATCCTGGAGACCAGTGAGGAAACCGGCATTCTGTCGACCCACATTCACGCCGATGGCCAATACCAAAATCTGCTTCACGTGCCCTACGGGATTGGTGACGGTTTTGACCAGGTACGTGCTGGCAAGGGCCATGTTCACATGAAAGGCAACGAGGTGTTCAAGATCGCCGTCAATACCCTGGGCAAGATTGTGGATGAAACCCTGGAGGCCAATCAGATGCAGAAGTCCGATGTAGACTGGCTGGTGCCTCACCAGGCCAACCTGCGCATCATCTCGGCCACGGCCCGCAAACTTAATATGTCCATGGACCAAGTGGTGGTTACCGTGAATAAACACGGCAACACCTCCGCCGCCTCCATTCCCCTGGCTCTTGACGTTGCAGTACGTGACGGCAGAATCCGGCGTAACGAAGTTGTTTTGCTGGAAGCCTTCGGGGGCGGCTTTACCTGGGGCTCGGCACTGCTGAGATACTGATCCTCACGCCACGCTTACCCACAGGCCATTGTCGTAACGCTCGGCGCCGTTAGCCGCCAACCGGTGCAGGCATACCCACTGGTTATCGACCAGTGCGGCGACATCCGGCTGGCGCTGAATCACCGATTCGATCCGTTCAGCGGGTGCATCGATCAATACCGTCAGTCGCAATGGCTCATGGCGCCAGTGCTTACCATCATGCACCGATTGAATCGGTAGGCCGATTCTGAGCTCGCTGCTATTGCCTTCCACAACGCCCAGGTTTCCCCCGACTACCGAATGAAGCAGCTTGTTTCCCGATCCGAAGGTGTCGGGACCGGTCACCGACGCAAAGTACTGAAGGTTGATCCAGTTGGCGACGACCATCGGAGCGGCCAACAGGCCTTCCAGCAGGCTACCGTCCTCATCCTGCGTGGGGTCATAGTCGTGCAGGAATACCCGTCCGCCCAGATTCCTGCCGCGGGTTCGGCTGCGTTTGGCGAAAATGATGGCCGCGTTATTCGCCAGGCCCCATTCCGGCCGAACTTCCGACCAGTCACGGGTTCTCATCTCCATGGCGTCTTTCAGATCCTGGTCGCCCAATCCGTTCAGCTTCAGCGCGGTGGCGCGTTCCCGGCGAACCGCCAGACCTGCTTCTGCAAATGCGTTCTCCAGGTCGGCCAGTCTCTGGATGTGGGAATCAGGCACCTGATGACGATCGGCAATGGACACGGTATCGGTGACCGTGCAGTGTTCGGCAGCAATCGCCCAGGTGTAATCGGGAATCCGGATGCCCTGCTCTGCCAGCCCGGCCCGCACCTGAGGATCGTTCACCAGACTGGCTGCGAGACGGGCGTTCACGCCACCGCTCTGGCCGCCACAGGCACCGCATTCCAGCCCGGCATGGTTCGGGTTGTTATTGGTATGGCTGCCATGCCCGACAAATGTCAGCAGCGGCGCAAATCCGCTGGTTAATGACATGCCGCGAAGCATGTTGGCGACCATTGTTGCTTTCTCTTTATCGGACAGCGGGTCGCCGCTGTAGCCATGTACCAGCCGCCCTTCGACAGTCTGCTGGGAACTGCTGCTCGGGCCAATTTTGAGGCTGTCCCTGAGCAGTTTCCAGGCCCAGGCCAGGCCAGTCGTCTCCACCAGAGTGAAGGTGGACAGGCTGCCGTACTTGGCCTCCCGGACTGACTCCCGCGTGATCTCCTTCTGGTCTCTGGCTCTGTTCTCCGCCATGTCCTCTTTAAGACTACCTTTAGTATCGACCAGGCGGCAGGAGGAAGGCAGCAACCCGGGAAGGCGTCGTTTGGGTTCGAATGGCCCGTGCTGGTGGTGTTCGATGGGCATGCCAAAGAAGCCGGCAAAGCCGATCGTTTGCACACCCGGATAGACCTGCTCAAGGTGCCGGCGAATCACTTCAGAGCGCACATCGATACAGAACACCGCCTGGGCTTCAGGTGCCGCCGGCTCCGGCAGTGACGGTGGCTTTTCCTTCGAACCAGACGCGTCCAGTGCGTGCCACAGACTGCGCTGATAGCCAATCTCAAGGGCCCGCTGCCAGACCCATAGCGCGGCCCGGTCGGAATGATTGCCTGCTCTGCGGAGACGGGTTTTGCGCTTCTGCCAATCGGCCTTCTGGCCGGTGGAAGCAAAATGAAAGCCCAGGGACTCCCAGACCAGCATGATGGCCAGCAACTCGCCGCAGCGGTAGGAGGATTTCCCCTCAAGCGCAGCACGCCAATCCACTCCGCGGCACCACGAGGCCCAGCCATTGATTCCGAGAAGCAGGCTGTGACCAAGCGCTTCGAGATCCCGACCGGAGACGCCGATCGCGTTGACGGCGTTTGCAATCGCATCATCCATGGTATCCGGTACGGATTTGAAGAACGCCCGGGCGCCAGTAAGGCCGGTGCTGAAATCCAGGGACCGGTCCTCTCGCACAGACTCCAGCCAGAAGGTAAAAAGATCCCTCTCAGAGCCGCCTTTACCTGTGGACCAGCGACCCTGCCTCTGGTCGAAGAAGGCTCCACAGGCTTTGGACACCTTATCCCGGGCGGTCTGCGCCAGGTTTCTGTCCAGTATCGAGAATTGGCCGGGTTCTGTGGACGCAGCAGGGCGTTTAATCAAGGCAAGATAATCAGCGGCAACCCGCCCGTCCTCTCCAATCTCCTCAATGCTCGCTTGCAGATCCTGTTGCTGGATCCGCCCGCCCTCCCAGGCCTCACGATAGAAATCCCGGGGCATAAGCGTACTGATACCCGCTCTTTCCTGCAGCAGCCCGTCAACCCGTGACGCCGGCAGGTGTCTCAGCCCCCAGAACGGGTTCACGGCAATCCATTGATCCAGGGGCCAGACCGGAGCCACAAGAGCGCAAGCTTTGCTAAAAGAATCCCGCCAGTTTTCCAGACCGATCATGACCTTTTCTCCAGTGTGAAGGGATGATGAGGAACCCGGCGAACCATGGAGGGTACTTCCAGGGCTTTCGTCGCAAGCCGGCCCGTTAGCCGGTCGAACGGCAACTCAAGATACAAGCCATGACGGAAATGTCCGCACAGCCGCCGGGCAAAACGGTAACGGCTACCAAGCTGAATGAGCAGTGAAAGAGCGGCCAGCAATCCCACCATCATGGTGCCAAGCACATAAGCGACTGCCGGTATCTGTATTGGCGAGTCGTGGGCACCAACCGCAGGTCCCACCAGCAGATGAAGGAGCGAATAGACCGGCACGAGCAATAACGCCATCAGGGCCAGTCGGAAGCGCAGTGCTGGCCCGGCTCCTGCGGGTATGCCAAGAGCCGAGGCGGCAACGGCAAACACCAGCAGCGAACCGAGAATCGCATTTCCTTCCACAATCCAGGGAGCCTGAACCAGTATCAGAGACGCCACCAGGCCGGTTGAGCCCGCCAGGAACAGACGTCTGGCCATTGGTGCCTGGGGAAACGCTCCACTGGCTGAAACGGCCACCGTCCGTCCGGCAGCGAGAAAAGAGTGGGCCTTGTAAAGGGAATGGGCCAGAAGATGAAGCAGTGCCAGGGTGTAAGCGCCCATGCCGATCTCAAAAAGCATGAACCCCATCTGGGCGCAGGTAGACCAGGCAAGAGCGTGCTTGACCGAGTGTTGGGTCATCATGGTAAGCACCGCCACCAGAGCGGTAAATCCACCAACGGTCAGCAGTATCAGATGGCCGAGGGTAAAGCCGTCAAATACGGGGAAAAGACGCAGCCACAGGAACCCACCAAGGTTGATCACTCCGGCATGCAGCAGAGCTGAAACCGGCGTCGGCGCCTCCATCACCCGGATAAGCCAGCCATGAAAGGGTATCTGGGCGCATTTGAGAGCCGCCGCCAGTGCCAGAACGACAGAAGCCATGGTCAAATGCTCTGAGCCACCGACCCTTGCCGGTTCGTTAGCAATCATCTCTGGCAGGTAGAAGGTTCCGTAATGCAGATACAGCAGGATGACTCCGGCCACCACCATCAGGTCGCCGATGCGGCTGACGATAAACTTCTGGACCGCGGCCATTCGCGCCTGGGGCCGCTCCTGGTAGAGCGTCAGCAGATGGTGTAACGCCAGGCTGACGCCGATCCAGGCGCCGGTCATGACCAGCAGATGATTGGTAAACACAAGCACCAGAACCGACGCAATGGTTACCAGGAACCAGGGAAGAAACCGGTCACGCCCCGGATCCTGGCTAAGGTAGGTATCGGCGTACCGCAGGATCACCCAGCCAACAAAGGCAACCATCAATGCCATCCAGACTGCGATGCCATCGGGATACAGGCCGAGCCTGTTACCAAGCGTGGCAATAGTCGTGTTACCCGAACCGGCCGACGGCTGGATAACGAGAAGCAGCGCAACGATCAGTGAGGCAGCCATGGAACCCAACAACAGGCCACTGGCGATACGCCAGCAGCGATCAATTTTGAGCGGGTTTTTCAGCCAGCTGCTTAACCCGGCCAGGGCAAAGAGTGCAACCGGCACCATCAGCCAGAGTGCCAGGCCCAGTAGCGATGAAACTTCAGCGATCGGATTCATGGGGCAAACTTCCTGTTTTCCGTTGCATTCGAAGGATGCCGCTACTCTGCCCCAGTTAGAATCATATAAAAAATGGTTTATAATGAACGCTTCATTCGTTTTTAAAGAACGTTCTTCGATGAAACTCAATTATCATCATCTGTACTATTTCTGGAAGGTTGCCCGCACTGGCCATCTCACAAAGGCGGCTGAATCCCTACATATCTCCCAGTCTGCACTGTCCGGTCAGATCCGGAAGCTGGAGGAGAGCCTTGGCCACGACCTGTTTATCCGGGAAGGCCGCCGCCTGAAATTGTCCGAAGCGGGTCGCATGGCGTTTTCCTACGCAGAAGAGATTTTCCGTCAGGGAGAAGAGCTGTCTGCGCTGTTCGCAAACGGCGCGCAGCCGAATCGGGAAATCCTGCGGATCGGTGCAGTAGCGACTCTGTCGCGAAATTTCCAGGAGGGGTTTCTTCAGCCGTTGCTGAACCGGGAGGACCTCGAGCTGAGCCTGCAAAGCAGCCATATCGATGAATTACTGAGGCGGCTATCGGCTCACCGGCTGGATCTGATTCTCTCCAATCAGGCCGTTCAGGGAGATGAACAGAACCCGTGGCGGTCCCGCCTGATTGCGAAACAACCCGTTAGCATTATCGGACCGCCCGGGGTGCCGGTTACCGGGGATTTTGTCGGGATGCTGCGGGGGCAAAGCCTGATCGTTCCCGGTCAGAACAACAATATTCGCCAGGCCTTTGATCAGCTTTGCGAGTACCACCTGCTCCGCCCAAGCATTGCTGCCGAGGTGGATGATATGGCGATGATGCGTCTACTAACCCGGGATACCGGGCATTTCGCCATTCTGCCACCGGTGGTGGTGCGGGATGAGCTGAAATCAGGTGCTCTGGCTGATTATGGCGCCCTGCCCGGCGTTTTCGAGGAATTCTATGCCATCAGTATCCGGCGGCAGTTTGAAACCCCGGCCCTGCGGGAAGTGCTTGCACAGCCAGCCGACCGCTTTCTGAACTGGCCGGCCGATGATCATTCTGACTAGCCGGGCTGTTGTGAAAAGTCATCTCACTATTGAATCACTACCCTTATACTACCGTCGGAAATGAGATCCACCACTCCGAGGACAGCCATGCCGATGACTCACCAGAGCAATCAAAGAGATCCGTCGATTCTGATTATCGGAACCGGGTTCGGCGGCCTTTGCATGGCTATCCAGTTGAAGGCGGCCGGGTTCAGCCAGTTCACCTTGCTGGAAAAGGCGTCGGAGGTTGGCGGCACCTGGCGGGACAACACCTATCCCGGCGCAGCCTGCGACGTGCAGTCCCATTTTTACTCGTTTTCTTTCGAGCCAAAGCACGACTGGTCCAGGAAGTTCGGGCTGCAGCAGGAAATCCTGGGTTATATCAAATCCTGCGTGGATAAATACGGCCTGGCAGAACACATCCGGTTCAACCAGGAAGTGCTTTCGGCCAGTTTCAATGAGTCCACCAACCAGTGGCGGGTGGAAACCTCTGGGGGTGACGCTTACATCGCCGACATTGTGATTACCGCGACGGGTCAGCTCAATCAGCCAGCCTGGCCGAATATTCCGGGCCTGGATTCGTTTGAAGGGAAGCTTTTTCATTCCGCCCGCTGGGACCACGACTACCCGCTTGAGGGGCGCAACGTTGCCGTGATCGGCACCGGTGCCAGTGCGATCCAGTTCGTGCCAGAGATTGTTCCGAAAGTGAAATCCCTGAGCCTGTTCCAGCGATCGGCGGCCTGGGTGCTGCCGAAGCCGGATCGCCCTTTCAGGAAATGGGAACAGACGCTGTTCCAGAAGATTCCAGCCTGGGACAGGTTCTATCGTTTCCTGATCTACTGGAAAAACGAGAGTCGCGCGCTGGCCTCCACCCGGTTCAACAGCCTGCTGAACATTTTCGCCTGGCAGGCCAAACGCTTCGCCCGCAGCCAGGTCCGCAACCGTCAGAAACGCCGGGATCTGATTCCTGATTATCAGATTGGCTGCAAACGTGTCCTGATATCCAACGACTGGTACCAGGCCGTGGACCAGGACCACGTTGACCTGGTTACAACTGACATCGAGCGTGTTGTTCGTGACGGTTTAGTAACCGCCGACGGCGCGTTCCATAAAGCCGACACACTGATCCTGGGAACTGGATTTGCCGCCTCAGAGTTTCTGACGCCCATGGCTATTACCGGGCGTGCTGGCAAAAGCCTGAACGAGGCCTGGCGTAATGGTGCCGAAGCTTACAAAGGCATTACCGTATCCGGTTTCCCAAACTTTTTCATGCTCTATGGCCCCAACACCAACCTGGCCCACAACAGCATCGTATTCATGCTGGAATCCCAGGTACGCTATGTGATGAGCTGCATCGCCAGATTGCAGGAGGCTCCGGGGCTGGCAATGGACGTAAAACCCGAGCGACTGGAACGGTTTGCCTCGCACATTCAGGAACGACTGACCAACAGTGTCTGGGAATCAGGCTGCCATTCCTGGTATCTGGACAAGAACGGCAAAAACACCATTAACTGGCCGGGGTTCACCTTTACCTATCGCCGAGAGACTGCCAGCGTGGATCCGGAAGATTTTGATTTCTTCCGGCCCACTGGCTAATGGGTCAGCGCTGCTAACCGCCACCACCCATGCCACTGAACAGGGTCGCGAGGACAGCTAGTGCCACAATCCAGCCCACCACCGCAGGCCAGAAATTGACCATCTGTGGTTGCTGATCGTCCGACGCTTCCGCTCTGTCTCCCTCCCGCTGCTGAGGGTCCTCCTGCAGATCCTGAACCTGCTCAGAGCTGAACCAGCCAAACCAGTTCCCCAGGTATTCGGCGACTGGTGCCGGGAAGTTGCCGTTTTCAGCCATCGGCCGTAGCTGCGGTTCAAGCTGCCGGCCAATCTCGCGACGAAGCGGTGGCTGGTCTGCAGGCGGCTCGTTAAGGATAGCCTTCCAGATGCCCAGGTCACGGGCCCGGGATGAATCGTTCAGCAGGGCCTTGATCTGAATGACCACTTCCCGCACCACCTGGCTTTCGTTGCCATCCAGAGCGCGGTCTTCCCCTTCTGTCATCTCTCTCGACTCGCTCGCCTCTTCAACCAAAGGCGCTGAATTGTCCCCCACTGCTTCACGGTACGCCTCTTCAAGGCGACGAGTCTCTTCTCCGGAAGCAAACCGCAGCTGCTGCTCATAAGCATCCTGGATACGGCGGCGATCATCCGTAGGTTCAATTCCAAGGATTTCCCAACAATTCATACAGCTGCCACTCCCCGGCCTGAGATTCATTACATTTTTGAGAGACAAAAAGCCCGCAGTCCCCTACGATAGCCTGTAAATATAATAAACAGACTTACACGTCTTCCACTCGGCAGATTATAGAACGACAACCATGGGCTTTACGACCGACCGACGCGCCAAAACACAGAAAACATACCCCATCCGACCGCCGCTTCCATTGTCCCCGCGCCTTTTTGCATTTGCCGCCGGCCTGACACTGGCTGCAGTGCCGGCTTACGGTGCTGAACCCGGTAACACAGACAGTGATGGAGGCTTTTACGGCTTCAGCGATTCGCTACCGGAAGTGCTGACTACCACCCGCCTTCGTCAGCCAAAAACCCGCGTTCCCGGTTCCACCACCGTTATCGAAGGCGACATGATCCGGGATTTGGGCATCATGAGCCTGGTGGATGTGTTCCGCCTGGTTCCGGGGATGGTCGTTGCCTACGTTGGTAGCAGCACACCTGTGACCACCTATCACGGCACCGTCCACTATGAGCAACGGCGCATGCAGGTGCTGGTTGACGGGCGAACGGCACACAGGGCAACGCTCTCCGATATGGATTGGCAAACCATGCCGGTCCCGCTCGAATTGGTAGAGCGGATTGAAGTAAGTCGTGGTCCCAACTCGGCGGCCTATGGCATAAACGCCTTCCTTGGAACCATCAATATAATTACCCGGGACCCGGCGGATACTGCAGGAACGGAATTGCGGGTTGTCCGGGGATCACGAGACTATAGGCGCACCTTCGCGTCGGTTGGCGATGCGGATCAGGTGTATGACTGGCGGCTGGCTTTCGAGAAGCGTCAGTCAGGTGGTTTTGATTATCTGTTGGACGACGATCCTATCACCGGCGAGGAGGTCAAATTTCCGTTTAACGACGGTCACGATATCAACGTCTTTAACTATGATTCCCGGCTGACGGTCAGCCCTGGGTTTAATGCCGAATTCAGCGGTGGTGTTGTCGATGGGATCAATGAAGAAGACCTCAACAAGAGCGGAGAACTGGGTCCGATCGAAAACCCCAATATCGATGTGCGGGATTATTATGTGCAAACCCGGCTGAATTTCACTCCGTCCGAGCAGCACTTTTATCACCTTCAGATCAGTTATGAACGATTTAACCGTCGCCAAAGCTGGCCAATCTCCATTCCCGAAACGGCAGTTGAGTGCCTGCGCAATGGTACGCTGGTATTCTGGAGGGAAAACCGGGATATATGTTTCGCCGAACCAGCGCCAGGAGCGACACCGCTGACCGCCCGGGTCAATGCTGATGCAGAGGATTCCCGGCTGGAGATCGAACTTCAGGACACCGTTATTTTCAATCCGGATCTCAAACTTGTAACCGGTGCCGGGTACCGGGAGGACATCTATCGCTCGGAAACCTATTTCAATGGTCGCGGAAGCAACTATCAATCCCGTGTGTTCGGGAATGTGGAATACACCCCCGTTCGCTGGCTGACCCTCAATGGCGGCGGTAACTGGGAACGGACAACAACCACAGACGAGAGCTACTTCTCCCCGCGAGTCGCCGCTAACTTCGTGTTTAACCCCAATCATGCGCTACGCTTTGTCTACTCGAAGGCAGTGCGCACACCGGACGGTTTTGAGCAGAATCCCGACTACGGTTTTACTCTCAGAAACGTGGAGCCCGCCCAGTATTCAGATTTCGAGGGTTACCGGGTCAACAACACGGATGTCTGGGACAACCCCTCACTGGTCACTCTGGGACGAGAGCTTGAGGAGGAGCGGATTACATCGAAGGAAATCAGCTATTTCGGCCAATTCCCCGCTGGTGCTGCTATTTTTTCCCTGGAGGTGCGGGCGTTCAGGGATCAGTTGCGGGACATGATCAGTGGGATAATCCAGTTCGATGACTGGACCATTGATAACAACGTCGACCTCAATCAGAAGGGCCTTGAAGTCGAGGCGTCGATGGAGTACCCGGGTACAACCCTGCGTACGAGTTACGGCTATCTTGATCAGGATGGCTGGTATAATGGACCTCAGATTTTAGACGACGACGGTAACGTTGACACCGGTGAAAAGCAGTATAACGTTGACTTACTTGGGCGGCTTTCAGTCCGGCATTCCGGCAGCATTGCCCTGATACAGGATCTGACGGCTGGTTTTCTGGGCTCAGCGGCCTTTTACTGGGCTGACGAGTTTGCTCGTGGTTCCCATGCAGAGAGACTCGATCTGCGGTTGGCCAAACGGATCTTCCAGCCCCGATATACTGCAGAAATCGCGGTTACCATGCAGCACTTTATGAACGAGGATCCAGATCTGGGCTTCGACAACTTCGTTGAAAACCAGAATCAGTTTTTCATAGAAGCGGGCGTCCGCTTCTAAGGCCAGTCATGGACGGTTCCAAACCCGGGATGGTATGACAGAACACAGGTATCGGTTTGCATCGCTGATCTCCAGGGTAGCCGGGCTTTCCAACGCCTGGCTCGCCGCCGTGCTGTTTACGCTGGCGTTGTCGCTTCCTTTCTCCACTCCGCTGTCCGCCAGTGAAACTATCCCCAGGACCGTCTACTTTGTCGGGTCAGGTAACGCCGAGCTGGACCAGCACATTACCAGCCTGTTCAGAGAAACTCTGCCAGAGCAGATCTCGCTGGAAGTGATCGGGAGTGATCAGTTAACCGCCATCCGCGATTCAGTAGTGATTACCATTGGCCCGAGCACCTTTTCACAGGTTCGGCAGGCCAACCGCAATGCCGCGATCGTTGCGATGCTGACAAAGCGCGAGTTCCTGCAGGATTACGCTCAGAGGGCCCCGGGCCAGGTCTCCGGTGTTTTTTTCGATGTCCCACTGGTACAGCAAGCGCTGACCGGCAAGGCCATTCTTCCACATGCCACACGGATTGCTCTGCTGGCCACGCCGGAATCCCTGGCCCTTTACGAGCCGCTGATCGATAAACTGCCAGCCTATGGTCTATCCGCCAAAGCTTTCCTGGTAGAAAGCAGAGAGCGCCTTATCCCTACACTGATAAGGGCCCTGGATTACGGTGACTTCCTGCTGGCCGCACCGGACAGCGCCATTTATAACCCGCGTACCATTAAACATATCCTGCTGACCGCTTATCGCCGGAATAAAATCCTGATCGGCCCCACCCAGGCCTATGTAAAAGCTGGGTCCTTGGCTTCCGCTTATGCGCCCTTTTCAGAGATGGTGCAGCTGGCAAGTGAATTTACGAAGACCTACCTCGAAACAGGAAAGCTGCCGCCGCCAGCCTATCCGGAACAATACCAAGTTGAAACAAACAGGCAGGTTGCCCGTTCGCTGAATATTCCAATGCCTGACCGGGAGGACATCATCAACTGGGTCAATGAGCAGCTTCACGCCGATGGGGAGGCATCCGATGAGTAATCTGATCAGACAGCAACGTCCCCTGTCCCGTAAGCTTCTGCTGCTTGGCGCGCTACCGGCCGTTGTCATGTTTGTGGTGCTGATGGTGTTTTTCACTTCGGCTCGCCTGGAGGATGCCCGGCGGGATCTTTCCAATAGCAGCCAGATGCTGGCCGACAGCCTGGCTCCAGCGCTTGAATACGCAGTTGTAGCGGGCAATACCAGTGCGCTTGATCAGATACTTTCCCAGTCGCTGCGCCGCAGCCGTGCAGACTGGATACGGGTAACCGATGTGATGGGAGAGCAAGTCGGATTTGTGTCCCATAACCCGGTCAACCTGCCAGAGAACCTGGATCGATTCAGGGTTTATGAGGCGGAAATTCTCCAGCAGCCGCTGGAGGTGGGTTCGGATCGTTCCGCCGAATGGTTCGAGCCGGATTATGGCCTTGGTTCCGGTTCGTTGCGGGTTGGCACAGTGGAGGTCGGCGTAGACGTAGACGAGTTGGCAAGCCGTCGGCAAGATATCATCTGGACCTCTACTGCCGTAGGCGTGGCGTTATTGTTGTTCACGATGCTGATCATAAGCCATTTCCTCGGTGCCATTCTCGCGCCGATCCGGGATCTGGCCGGTCGGATCGGCAGACTGACCGCCGGCGACTATGAAGAGGCACCGCTTAATACCCACCGAAGCTCGCAGGAAGTGGTGGCCATCGAAGAGCAGCTGAACCAGCTTGCGGCCCACCTTTCCAGCCTCAAGCACGCGCGGGACAACACACTGGCGGCGTCCGAAAATGCCCGCGAAAAGGCAGAGATGGCTAATCACGCGAAATCCGAATTTCTCGCGACCATGAGCCACGAACTTCGCACCCCGCTGAACGGTGTTCTGGGTATGGTGGAACTGATTCAAGACGACCCACTGACCCATCGCCAGCGGGATTACCTGAACACGGCGCGTCAATCCACAGAAGATCTGCTGACGGTAATCGACGACATCCTGGATTATTCCCGACTCGACAGCGGCACCCTGAGCCTGGAAAACCAGGCCTTTGACCTGAAACAGCTGGTCTCCAACTGCTCTGCCACCTACCGGCATGTTGCGGAGCAACAGGGACTGGCGCTCAACCTCAAGTTCTACGGCGACTGGCCGGATTCACCGGTGGTCAATGGCGACCCTGCCCGCCTGCGTCAGCTACTGGCCGGTCTGATTGACAACGCTATCAAGTTTACCAATGACGGCTTTATCAATATTCAGGCCGGCTGTTTCGAGCTGGAGGGCGACTGCGTTCGGTTCAATTGTTCAGTCAGTGATTCCGGCTCCGGCATCCCCACAGAACGTCTGAGTGATATTTTCAACTCCTTTGAACAGCTTGATGGCAGCAATAGTCGCGCCCATGGGGGCACAGGGCTGGGACTGTCTCTGGTTCAGCGGCTGGTTGAGCTTATGGGCGGGCACATCCAGGTAGAAACGGACCTGGGGAAAGGTTCATCTTTCCGGTTTGAACTGCCCCTTGAACTGGCAAAGACGAGCTCTGACCCTGTCCAGAAAGTCATTCCCGCCCGGGAACCGGTGAATGACACTCGCTATGCGTTAGTGGTGGAGGACAACCCGGTGAATCAGCGTGTGGCGACCGCAATGCTGGACCGGCTGGGTTTCATGACGGATTCAGCCAATAACGGCGATGAGGCTGTGCAGAAGGTCAGGACCAATCACAAAGGTTACGATGTGATTCTTATGGACTGCCAGATGCCGGTGATGGACGGTTACGAGGCGACGCGAAATATTCGTGAGTGGGAACAGAGCAACGGGCAATCCGGCACTCCGATCATCGCTCTGACCGCCGACGTGCTGCCAGGTACCGAGAAAACCTGCCTGGGGTGTGGCATGAATGACTATCTGGCCAAACCCGTGCGCAAGGAGAACCTGCGCGAAGTATTGAGCCGCTGGATATTACTCTAAGGGGTAGCAAAGCCGGCGGTATCAGAGCACCGGCTCGCGCATGGTGACAAACTCTTCGGCAGAGGTCGGGTGAATGCCAAGGGTACTGTCGAACTGAGCCTTGGTGGCACCAGCCTTAATGGCTACCGCCAGACCCTGGGTGATTTCGCCCGCCTCCGGGCCCACCATATGGGCGCCCAGCACCCGATCGGTTTCGTCATCAACCACAAGTTTCATCAACGCCCGTTCATCCCGGCCCGTGAGGGTATGTTTCATGGGTTTGAACTCTGAACGGTAGATTCGCAGCCTGTAGCCCGCCTCTTGCGCTTCTTCTTCGGTCAGACCCACCGTACCGATGTTGGGCTGACAGAACACCGCGGTGGGGATGCTGCTGTAATCCATCTCGCCCTGGCCATCACCGAACAACCGACGCGAGAGCACCATGCCCTGCCCCAGCGCCACAGGCGTGAGCTGAGGCGTGCCAATGACATCACCAAGCGCGGTAATGGACGGCACGGCGGTCTGGAAATGCTTGTCGACCGCAACATGGCCCGAATCGGTGATGTTCACGCCCAGGGCTTCCAGCCCGAGACCTTCCACCAGTGCTCGCCGACCGGTGGCCGCCATGACCAGGCCGGTGTTCAATCTGCTGCCGTCCGTCAGGTGCACCTGATACTGGGTACCCTCACTTTCAACTCGCTCAATATTGATGCCAAAACGGAGATCGACGCCCTTTTTTACCATTTCCTGGGCCATGAAACGTCGGATATCGCCGTCAAAGCCCCGAAGGAAGAGATCGCCGCGATACAGCAAGGTGGTTTCCACACCCAGTCCTGCCAGAATTCCGGCAAATTCCACCGCGATATAACCACCACCCCAGACCGCGGCCTGACGGGGTAGTTGCGGCAGAAAGAACATTTCATTGGAAGACAGCATGTATTCGCTGCCCGGCACGTCGGGAATCGATGGCCAGCTGCCGGTCGCAACAGTGATATGTTTAGTGGAATAGCGTTGATCCCCCACCACCACGGTATGAGGATCTGCCAGCGTGGCGGTGCCATTGATCACGGTGACCCCGGCATTGTCGAGCATTCGCGCGTAGATACCGTTCAGCCGGTCAATTTCCGCGTTCTTGTTGGCCACCAGTCGTGCCCAGTCGAACTTCACCTGGTCTCCTGGAACGCTCCAGCCATAGCCCGCAGCGTCTTCAATATCCTCACCGGCATGGGAGCCGTAAACAAAGAGCTTTTTGGGAACACATCCCACGTTGACACAGGTGCCACCCAGATAGCGGGATTCAACCACTGCTACCCTGGCGCCTTTGGCGGCTGACATCCGCGCCAACCTCACGCCGCCAGAGCCGGCTCCAATTACGATCAGATCATAGTCCTGATGGTCAGCCACGGTGTCTCCTGTCATTGCCGGAAATAATTAATCGACGGACGTTTCGCCGGCCCCGGTCGGCCAGACTTCACGAAAGAGAATATGGTCTTCAAAATCGCCCAGCTTAACGGTTCCAATACTTCGGAAGCCTTCGGATTCGTAGAACGGCAGGTAGGCGCTGCTTCCGGTGTCCAGAACCAGGCCACTGCCCCGCGGATTTTCCGCGCAAAGGGTTTCGACGGTTTTCAGAAGCATGCGGCCGTAGCCCTTGTTCTGATAGGCCGGATTGACCCCCATCAGCGGCAATTGATGAGCCTGGGGTTGGGGCAAAAGCGCCTTGATCCGCTCATGATAATCCATGTAACGCCGGGTGCTGGCGAATCCGGCGGTCAGGGTCATACGGATGCGCCAGCTTATCTGATCACTCAGGTTAAGACGCAACTCTGGCTCGCCGATAAACGCGACTGCAACAAGGGAATCGTTAACCAGGATTCCGATGGCTTCCTGGTCCAGTTCAAAATACAGGTCGATCAGTTCGCGTACGGTAGCTCGCACCCGCTGCTGATAGCCGGGCTTGCGGTGGTCAAACAGATAACGAAAGGTCGGTTCGTCCCGATAGGCATGGACCAGAATCGAGATTGCCTCGTTCCGCGCACTGGCATCAAGGCGCACAATCATTGGTTCTGCGGGTTTGTTCTGGGTGGCTGTGCCAGCGCTCATAATCGGTCTCTTCTATTGTTATTGGCGATACTTTCTTCATCTGGCTTCATCTGGCTTCGTCTGGACCGGTTATCTAGATAGTCAGTGTCAGCCTGACGGACACCATTCCCGGCTCATCCTGTCGATCCATTGAGGCCTGCTCGATCTCGACGCCATATTCGGTGTTCAATCTCTCCAGCCAGCCTGCGACCTGGCTGAAAGGTACCTGCTCAAGCCAGACCCGGATGGCATCGTCGCCACTGGGTTCGAAACGCTGGAGGGACAGACCGGAGGCGCCGGCCGTGCGCGTCACAACAGCCATCAGGGCGCGGCCATCGGCAGGTTTGTCGGGGCTGCCCGATGCGCCGGCAGAGGCCCCGCTGGACAGCCGCTGTAGCAAGTCACGGTTAGCGCCCAACCAGGCCTGTAGCTCTTCAGCGTTCTCGCGACTGTTCAGCGCACTATCATGATAGGACACCGCAGGCCGCCAGATGGCAAAATACAGGATGCCCAGAAAAACTGCGATAGCCAGCACAAACAGCGCTTGCTGATCACGCCGGGGTAGCTGATCGTACTGGGCGGTGAGTTTGCCCACCAGAGGATGCTCTTTCAATCGATTCATCATGTTATCCCCCGGAGACCGTCAATCGACCACGAGCGCCATCGGGCTCATTCACCACAGATCCGATTTGGGCCTCAAGACCTTTCCCGGACAAACCGGTACGCAGCGCGCTCAATTTGTCGTAGCTGTCGGCCCGCACATCCACCACCAGCTCTCCCCTGCTCTGGCTGTAATTAACGGAGTTAAAGACAACGGAGCCGGCACCGGACAGGTTCGAATACTCGCTTCCCGTGTACTTCATAAGGGCGATGAACCCCGCGTCCGTGCCGCTCTCTTGTAGCCGGTTCAACTGGCCCTGAACAACCCGCCTTACATTGCCAGCGTGGGTTCTGGTGTCGCCGGGGAAGGCATTGCGATAGATCTCCATAGCCTGTGCCCGCGCCTGCTCAGCCTGCTGAGTATGGTAATAGCCAAAACCGACTTCCACTGCAACCTGAATGACGAACCAGAGACAGGCCACAGCGATCAGCGGTTTCCAGACCCCGAACAGCCCGGAAGACTCGCGTTTCAGGGAGTAAGTACCCTGGCACAGATTGATCGGGTGGCAAAGATGGTGGTGGTGAGCGTGGGCCAGAAGCTCCAGTGGCATCAGTTCCAGTGTCTTCTCTGCCACCGCAAGCCTGGGCGATGCCTTGAGGACGCTGATGTCCGACTGAAGATGTTCAAACTCGGCATCGGTTCCAAACAGGGTCACCGGAACCTCCGCAACCACCTCCTCTGAGGGAGGCGCGGCCAGTGTCTGGGCAAACATGGCCAGGTTGCGGGACTGGACACTCAGCCACTCGCCCTGATCGCTGGCCAACATAACATTATCGCCATCGAGGCAGATTGACCATCCGCCGTCTGTCACCGGCAAAAGCGCTGCGTCCGGATAGATAGCCTCGAGCCGCGCGGACTCCCAGTCGCTGAACAGGCGTAGCCATTGGCCCATCTGCCGGTGATCAATCGCGGCCACCCGGTAGCCGGCGGCTGAGTGGGAACCAATAGCGAGATGAACTGATTCAATGTCCTGGGCAATCTGTTCTTCTACCGCGAAAGGCAGGGCCTGCTGGATAAAGCGGCTCTGTTTAGCGGGAATATCCGCGACACAGAACAGGGCATCCTCGCCGGGAATCAGGCCGATCAGCCGCACCCCTTCAAGATCGTTCTGTGCCAGAGTCTGCTCGATTGCATCCCGGGTGTCACCGCCCCCATGGGCCTGGCTGTCGCCACTGGCATCCAGCAAAGCCCAATTGTAAAGCTGTTCGACAGGCTCCGCCCCTGGCGCGGGGAACGGTGCTATAGGCCTGACATAAAGGCGATAAGACATACTTAATCCAGATCCTTGATGCTAATCGGGAACACTGACCGGTTCCTTGGTTATGCGGTTTTTCTGGCCCGTATCCCGGCGAACTGTCTGTACTTCACCTTCCGGGTTCCGGTAAACAAGGCTGACCAGGTTAACGACCCGGTTATCGTAAGTAATCCGTGACACGACCTCAAAAAAAGCGGTTCTGACCTGTAATCCCGATGCTTTGAGGCCAAGGCCCGCAAACTCGGGAAGCGCCAGAAACTCCTGCACTGTCTCGAACGGCTCTTCCGCGCGCTTTTCGATCACGGCCTCGGCCTGCGCCAGTGTCAGCTCATTATGCAACGACGCGATCACCTCCGCTGTCGCCGTATTCACATTAATACCGGCGCCGGAAACGGGCAAGGCGGCAACATGCGGCAAAAGCGCACGATAGGCTTCTTCGGTCATTCCTTCGATCAGTCGCAACTCGGAAACACTGGTGAAAAGCTGATTGGCAGCACGGTAGGCAGGCTCTGCCAGCAGGTACGCGCCGTCCTCGGCACCGTAGGCCGTGACCGTCTGGTCGTTGGCGTCAATCCAGTCGATCAGGGCGTCGACCCGGAAGCCGGTAATTTCCAGAACTGCCAGTAAATTGGCTACCCGCTCTTTGGTGACCGGCTCCACAGCTTCTCCACCGCGAACAAGATCGTTAAGGTTGATGCGGCCACCCAGGCCGTCAATCTGTACCTCGGCCACGGCGATAACCCTTGGCGTGCCCTCGTTGGTGCTCTCTACCGGAAGCACGGCGGAATTGGCCGCCCAGACCTCTTCCAGATTGTCCACCAGGGCATTATCTTCCTTGTCGTCCTCATAGTCCCGTACCAGAATCCGCTGGGCAAAGACTTCAGCGCCCAAAGCAATGCTATAACCCTGCTGCTGTGCCAGATAGTGGCCGGCACTGAAAATGCGCAGCTCCTGCTTGGGGACCATGCCCGCTGCAACCAGCGTGACCAGTGCCATCGCCAGGAGCACCATGATCAGCGCCACACCGGATTGCTTTGTGCAACCGACTGTTCTTATCGACCGATCAACCACCACTGCCCCCGGCCGGCTCACCGGTGTTGCCCGCCCCGGTTTCACCCTCGGCAGGGTCCGCCTCTTCGTTGGCCTGATTCAGCGCCGCCTCCGGATCGAAATCCGGTAACGGGAAGGTGCGGGTCAATGTCCCGAACCGTTCATGATTGATCGTGACTTCGATGCCGGTTGGCAAAGGCACTTCCGGCTTTGCTCCCAGTGCCTGGCTTGCCAGGCTCTCATCGGTCGGCCAGTCGTCGCGCCAGTTTCGCTGCTGGTCCATAAACCGGATGCTGAAATCGGTGACCCTCTCAAGCATGAGTGTATCCGTGCTTTCGTCTTCCTGTCCCTGATCCACCGAGACCCAGTACCTGCGCCGGACTTCATCGCCAGTATACTCCCAGGCCACCCGCTGAAGGCTGCTGCGGCGCAGGCCCAGGGGGTTGCGCCAGCCCTGGCGCGTGAGCATCAGGGCATAATCGGTCTCGCGGCTGGTCAGTGCCAGTTCGTAGTCCCCATAAATATTTCGCGCCGGGCGATTGACCACCTGGGTAATGTCTCTTTCGAGCAGCAGCATCGTGCGCTGAAGTGCTTCAAACTGAGTGGCCAGTTCATCAACCCGATCCCGGGACTGCACTATACCGGACAGCACCTGCCAAACCCCCAGGCCGATCACAGCGGTAATGCCGATGGCAATCAGCACCTCAAGCAACGTGAACCCGCGTTGAGACCGCATCAGTTCGCCCCGATAAAGGCAGCAAGGGAATGAAGCTGTACCGGCTCGGATCCATCACCACGGAACTTTGCTACCGACACTTCCACACGGCGTATGGTCGGGTCCTGGGTATTAATGATCGCGGTTTCTATCTGCCAGCGGAACGGGCCATATTCGAGGTTTCTGCTGGTTTCGGAAACCGCGGGCAGCTTTGCCTGCAGGCGGAGCTCGTTGATGCGGTTATCCGCGACCCAGCCAGCCAGGGTCTTGTCGCGAACCCGCTCATAGGTCGCAATATACTGGCTGCTCATCTGCGCGGCGATGGTGGCAATAATGCTGAAAACCAGCAGCGCTACCAGCACCTCGATCAATGTGAAACCCCGGGAAGCCCTCATTCCACTGGCGCCTCTTCCTTGCCGGGATTATCCCAGACGATGCCCGAAACACCGTCGGACAAAAGGCTGTGGGCGTAGTCGCTGTCAGTCAGGGTTTCCGAGCCAATGGTAAGCTCAAGTTCGAAGGGCGTGGTTTCGCCACTGGAAAACAGAACGACATCCGGCGTTACGCGTTCCTCGCCATCGTCATTACCACTGGCAAGGCGCGGTGCGTCGCTTTCAATGTACTTTGTCACCACCAGCCATTCCGGCAGACTGCGCATGCGGAAAAGGCGTTCCTGAGGTGGTTTCCAGGTCCCACTCTGCTCATCGTAGGCCAGAAACCGGTACTGTTCTTCGTCAATAACCAACCCGAATTCGGTGTTATTGAGCACTGCCTGTTCGGATACGGTCTGCATCAGCAAAAACAGCTTCTGCGCCTCGTTATCCAGGTCCCGCCTCAGTGAGTTGCCACCCATGGTGAAAGTGGCAAGCGCCACCAGCATGCCCACCACAACCAGCACCACCATGATCTCTATCAGGGTGAAACCGGCTGCGTGCTGCGGTGACCGTTTAATCACTTACTCCTTAACCTGCCAGACGCTGATGTCGGCGTTATCTCCCTCGCCACCCTGTACGCCGTCGGCGCCAAAGGAATAGAGATCGTAGGGGCCCTCGGTACCCGGGCTGATGTACTGATACTCCGTTCCCCAGGGGTCTACCGGAACGGCTTTCATATAACCGTCGGGATTCCAGTTACGGGGCTCAGGGCTGCCGCTGGGCTTTGATACCAGCGCTTCAAGACCCTGCTGCGTCGACGGATAGTGGCTGTTATCCAGACGATACAGGTCCAGGGCGTTGGCGATCTGGCGCATCTGGGCCTCGGCGGCGGTTACCCGGGCCTGGTCACCACGGCCGATGATATTTGGCGCAACGATGGCGATCAGCAGGCCAAGAATAACCAGCACCACCATGATTTCGATCAGAGTGAAACCGCGCTGTGACGGGTGGGTTTCAAGTCGTCTGTTTTTCATTTTCAACTGCCTCTTACTCCATAAATTGATCGGATCGCCGGGACGGCTCAGGCGATCAGGTTGCTCATATTCAGTATCGGTAACATGATGCCCAGAACGATGATTAGCACGACCCCGCCCATGAAAAGCAGCATCAGGGGCTCGAACAGGCCGACCATTGTCGCGATTTTCGCCTGCAGTGCGTTCTCCTGCATGCTGGCCGTCCGTTCAAGCATGTTATCCAGCTCGCCACTGGCTTCACCACTGGCGATCATGTGCAGCATCATCGGTGGAAAATAGCCCGTCTGGTCGAGCGCACGGTGCAACGAGCCACCCTCGCTGACCTTGCGGGCCGCATCTTTCAGAACCAGCCGCAGGTGGTCATTTCCCAGTACTTCACCGGCAATTCTCATGGCGTCCACCAGGGGAACACCGCTGGTGGTGAGGATACTCAGCGTGCTGGCGTACTGCGCTGTACTCACCCCCCTGACCATATCCGAGAAAAGCGGCACGTTCAGCAGGCTCTGGTGGAACCGCATTCGAAACCCCGGCCTTCGGAGGGCAACCCGGAACCCGGCAATACCCCCCACAATCAGCAGGAAAACGTAAAGCCCGTAATTGGCAATAAAGCCGGATACCGACAGCAGTGCCCCGGTCAGCGCGGGCAGATCCTGCCCCTGATTAACGAATACTTCGATAATGTCCGGCACCACATAGGTCAGCAGGAACACCACGATGGCAATGGCTACCACGCTCAGAATAATGGGGTAAATCGCTGCCAACTGGATTTTCTGGCGCGACTCCTGCCGGGTCTGGGTGTAGTCCGCCAGGCGGTTCAGCACCAGATCCAGATGCCCCGCGTGTTCCCCCGCAGCCACGGTTGACCGGTAGAGCCGAGGGAACGCCTTGGGAAACTCACCCAGGCTGTCCGCGAGACTGTAGCCTTCCATTACCTTGGCGCGAATGGCAATCAGCATACTGCGAATGCGGGGTTTATCAGACTGGCGGGACGTCGCCGACAGAGCCTGCTCGATCGGAATGCCGGACTGGATCAATGTGGCAAGCTGGCGGGTAATCAATGCCAGATCAGGAACACTGATCGAACCGCGGCCAGCCAGCGGACTGCCGCCCTTCTGCGTTTTTTCCGTGGCATGCTCCACTTCCAGGGGCGTCATGCCGCGTTCCCGCAAAAGCTGACGGACTGCACGGGCCGCGTCGGCCTCCATTACCCCCTTTTTCTGCTTGCCTCGACTATCAAGCGCTTTGTACTCAAATGCGGGCATCTGGCTATCGGCTCCGGTGGGTAACGCGCAGGACTTCTTCCACCGTTGTCACCCCATCCAGGATCTTCTGCACGCCATCGGCATGGATGCTGGGGCCGTGACGTCGGGCTTCGTGCTCGAGATCGAGTTCACCGGCACGCTTGTGAATCAGGGCGCTGATTTCCTCGTTTACCTCGACCACTTCATAGATACCAATACGGCCTTTGTAGCCCAGTTGGTTGCAGGCGTCACAGCCGGTGGCGCGATACAGTGTGGGAGGATTGGCAGGATCTTTCTGAATGAACTCGCAGTGTTCTTCTGTCGGCGTGTATGGTTCCCGACATTCCGGGCACAACACACGAACCAGTCGCTGGGCCACCAGGCCCACCAGGCTTGAAGAAATCAGAAACGGTTCGATGCCCATGTCCATCAGGCGGGTGATAGCGCCGACGGCGGTATTGGTGTGCAGGGTCGAGAACACCAGGTGGCCGGTCAGACTTGCCTGAACGGCAATTTCGGCGGTTTCGATGTCGCGGATTTCGCCGATCATCACCACGTCCGGGTCCTGACGCAGAATCGCCCGCAGCCCCCGGGCAAAGGTCATGTCCACTTTGGTATTGACCTGGGTCTGACCGATTCCGGGCAGGTTGTATTCAATGGGGTCTTCCACCGTCAGAATGTTACGAGTGCGGTCGTTGATTTCCTGCAGCCCCGCGTAAAGCGACGTGGATTTACCCGAACCGGTCGGGCCAGTGACCAGCAGAATGCCATAGGGGCGTTGAATCAGCCGCCGCAGGACTTTCAGATCCCATGGGGCCATACCCAGGGATTCCAGGCGGATGGCGCCGGCCTGTTTATCCAGCAGTCGCAGTACCACCCGCTCACCGCTGGACGATGGCATGGTGGACACACGCAGGTCGATCTCGCGCCCGCCGACACGAAGTGCAATCCGACCGTCCTGGGGAACGCGCTTTTCAGCAATGTCGAGTTTGGCCATAACCTTGATACGCGAGACCAGCAAAGGCGCCAGCGCACGCTTCGGTTGAACCACCTCACGAAGCACTCCATCAACCCGGAATCTCACGACCAGGCGCGTTTCGTAGGTTTCAATGTGGACATCCGATGCCCCGGTCTTGACGGCTTCCGTAAGAATGGCGTTAATCAGCCGGATGATCGGCGCGTCGTCTTCCTGCTCAAGGAGGTCCTCGGTTTCAGGTACAGAATCCGCAAGTGACGCCAGATCCATTTCATCGCCAATGCCCTCCACCATTTGCATGGCTTCGGCGGAATCGCTCTGGTAGGCGGCGTTCAGGGCGGAATCAAACTGGCTGGGGTCGATAGTGGCAAAGCGGGCATTTCCCCCACTCATGCGGTTCGCTTCGGCCAACGCCGAGTGGCCCGCACCGGGTTTGACAAGGATCACTGGATCGCCGTCGTCGTCCCGCGTCAGAATGACACCGTTACGCTTGGCGAACATAAACGGAAGTCGCCCTAGCGGAGCATCCTGCGCCTGTAATTCTGTGTCTATATCCACTATCGGCGGAATCCTTATAATTCAAATAATTCTGAAGGCTATCACAGGAATTGGAACCGCTGAATAACCCGGTACACTATACTGCCAATTAAACTTTACAGTCTGATAACCTGTGGACTTTTTCACGTCTGCTTGACACCTGCTATCGCATTTCAGGACCGCACATGCTCCAGATAAGTCCAAGGTTACCACTGCTACTGGCGCTCGCAGCAGCGTTGGCAATGGTTTCCATCACCGCCTGGCAGGGTTATGCTTTCTGGCAGTCCGAGATAGACGCATCAACCGCTGCGGGCCGCTCCGGGATGGCACAGAGACCGCAAACCGAAGCCAAGGTTCCTGATATCGACCTGGCGTCGGTTTCACTGTTTGGCAGCGAGGATCAGACCGTTGCGCGCCCCGAGCAAAGTATCGAAGATCTTCCGGAGACCAATCTCAGGCTGGTATTGAGAGGCGTAATGGCAGCCTCAGGTGATTTTCCGGGCAGTGCCCTGGTTGAAGACAGCAAAAACCAGACCGAAGCCTATGTAGTCGGCGACGAGCTACCTGGCAACGCCACCCTCCGAGCGGTGCGGCCGGATCGGATCATCATTGAGCGGGCTGGCGCCCTTGAAAGCCTGTTCTTCCCTGAGAATGAAGATCGCTCCGGAATGGAGCTGGCCACTAATGAAGATCAGGGTGAGCCGGAATACGTCGAACAGCAGGCCAGGCCTGCCAGCTTCCCCGGCCCGAATAGCAACCCCACCAGCGACGCCAGGCGGGAGGAAATCCGGCAGCGCCTGGAGCAATTGCGAAACCGGCTGAGAAATAACTGATAGTTAACAGAGGCAATGTGATGTCAAGAACCCACTCTTTCGGTCGATTTCTGCTCGCGGCCTTTGCCGTGGCCCTGCTGGCCGGCTGCTCCAACAGCGACCAGAACTGGAACGCAAAAGACATCAGCGGACTGATGCCCGAGCTGGCTTACCAGCTTGTGGACACCTCCGGGGAACCGGTTTCGGCCGAGGACACCAGCGGGAACATAAGGTTGATGTTCTTCGGATTCACCTCCTGTCCGGATATTTGCCCGACCACGCTTCAAAAGCTGTCCAAAGCGGTCAATGGGCTGCCTGAAACCATGCAAAAGGACGTTCGGATTCTTTTCGTCAGTGTGGACCCGAACCGGGACACTCCTGAACGGATCAAAAGCTATGTCGAGTTTTTCAGCGCCCAGATCGTTGGCCTGACCGGACCTGAGGAAAACCTGAGAGAGCTCAGCAAACGCTATCGCACCACCTTTGGCTACGAAAATCCGAATGAAAACGGCAACTATGCGGTTTCCCACAGTAATGCGGTGTATGTCTTTGACCGTCAGGGTGAGGCCCGGCTGCTGGTTCGCCCGGATCAGACCATCGAAGCCCTGCAGGATGACCTGAAAACACTCGCCAACGAGGAGGCGTGACGCTCTGGTTCGATAAAGAACCACCCAAAACGAACTGACGCCAAAAACGGCACGACAGCGCCGTAGTTCCTTGAATTACCAGCCGCCTCGACTAATATGATACCAGTCATTCAGAACCGGGACAGCCAACTTGCGAATCCACGCCTTCCTTGATGCCAGGGGCTCAAACCAGAGCCTGCCTGAGGTCCGGGACACATTTGAAACCTTTGCCCGGCGCAAGGGGCATGATATTTCAGCCTTCTATAATGAGCAGGATCTGCCAGCAACCCGCAGCAGTCTGATCCGACTCCTGCGGGATAAAGGGCTCGCAATTGCATCACCGGGCCGCCAGGAAACGCAGCCCCGCCTGGATGCCACCGACGAACTGTTCCGGCTTTTGAAGCAGGCCCGCCCGGGAGACGTGTTGCTGATTCAGCAAATCGGGCTGTTGGGTTCATTGAGCCAGAAGCAATGGCAGAGCTTCCGCCAGCAGATCAGAAACCGGAAAATCCGGATTGTATCAATGGATGTTGAGGCGTCCTGGATGATGGTCAGCAGTGAAAGCGCCATGGCCCCGCTGGCAAAACAGCTGACGGCAACAATCATGGACATGGTTGATGCTCTGGGCACCAGCGAAAAGCAGCACCACCGCGCGCGCCAGCTGGAAGGCATCGCCCGAGCCAAGTCGCAGGGCAGATACAAGGGCCGTCCCATTGATCAGGGAAAACATCAGCGTATTCGCGCCCTGCTTGATGAAGGTTTTAGCTGGTCAGATGTGTGCAAAAAAACCGGTGCATCAAGGTCAACCATTGCTCGGGTGGTTAAATCTGATGGGTAGTGCGAAAAATGGAGGCGCGGGTCGGAATCGAACCGGCGTTAACGGAGTTGCAGTCCGCTGCATAACCACTCTGCCACCGCGCCGGGAAAAGTCCGAAGGGGATTCGTAACTTTTTTGCTCTCAGGTGGGCATTGAGAGACTGTGTTAATTGGAGCGGGAAACGAGATTCGAACTCGCGACCCCAACCTTGGCAAGGTTGTGCTCTACCACTGAGCTATTCCCGCTTGATCAACGTGGGCGTATTCTACGGATTCGCCCGATTGCGTCAACCTCTTTTTGAAAATTTTGTTTTACTTCAGGTGTTAACGACATGCCCCCACAGGACCAGCTTGTTTTAGAGAACGAACGCATGATTCTGGGAGGCGACTGGACGCTTCCCCACTATGCGGATCTGAAAGCCAGGATTGAACACACAGGCCCTGTTCAATCAACCGTCCTGAAAACCGCCGACCTGAACGCCATTGATGCATTGGATACCGCTGGCGCTTCGCTGCTAGCCGAGCTGTTCGGAGTTGAACAGCTGAAACGGTTGATCCGGGATGATGACCGTTTGAGCGAGGAACGGCGGGCCCTGATTGATATCGTACTGCAGTCCGTAGCCACCACCGATAAGCCCACTGCCAAAGAGGCCGCGGGTGTTCGGGAGTGGCTTGCCACAGTTGGAAAACGCGTCATCGACGCAGGTCTTCAGTTCCGATTACTTGTCGGGTTTGGCGGCCAACTGATTGCCACGTCTTTGGCCATTCTGCCCCGGCCCTCCCGTTGGCGAGTCACCTCTTTCGTCACCCATGTCCACCAGACCGGACTCAATGCCCTGCCCATTGTGGCGCTACTGTCGTTCCTCGTGGGCGCGGTGGTTGCCTTTCTTGGCGCCACTATCCTGGATGATTTCGGGGCCACCATTTACACGGTGAACCTGGTCGCTTTCTCCTTCCTGAGGGAGTTCGGGGTGATGCTAGCCGCCATTCTTGTCGCCGGCCGGACAGCCAGCGCCTATACGGCACAGTTGGGGTCCATGAAGGCCAATGAAGAAATCGACGCCCTTAAAGCCCTTGGCCTCAGCCCCATGGAGTTGCTGGTTATTCCGCGAGTGCTGGCCATGGTTGTATCCCTGCCTATCCTGGCGTTCGTCGGGATTATTAGTGGGATTATCGGCGGCTCACTGGTGTGCATATTCGTGCTGGATATCGCCCTGCCCCAGATTCTGAACATCCTGGAAGAAAAAATTCCGGTCATTCATTTTTACGTGGGCATGAGCAAGGCCCCGGCCTTTGCCTTTGTGATTGCTATCATTGGCTGCCTTGAGGGCTTTAAAACCAGCGGTAGCGCACAGTCTGTCGGTGAGCACACCACGTCGGCCGTGGTACAGTCCATCTTTATGGTGATACTGCTGGATTCAATCGCGGCAATCTTTTACATGGAGATGGGATGGTGACCAATCCCCCGGACGCCCCTCAGGCGGTGATCAGGGTCAAGGGACTGAGCAACCGGTTTGGCAACCAGGTGGTCCATAATAATCTCGACCTTGACCTCTTCCGCCGCGAGATTCTGGGGGTGGTCGGCGGGTCCGGCACCGGTAAATCCGTGCTACTGCGCACGTTGGTGGGTCTGCACACTCCGGACGAGGGAACAGTCGAGATCTTCGGCCAGCATTTGCACAAGCTTAGCGGTAAGCGCAGGTCGGGGCTCGAGCGGCGGCTGGGGGTTCTGTTTCAGAGCGGCGCTTTATTTACGTCATTGACCCTTCTTGAGAATGTCGCGCTGCCTTTAATTGAACACCTGCAACTGAGCCGAGCGGACGCAGAGCACCTGGCCCTTACTAAACTTTCGCTGGTGGGACTGCCGCTTCACGCTGCGGACAAATACCCGGCCATGCTGTCCGGCGGGATGGTCAAGCGCGCCGCTCTGGCCCGGGCCCTTGTGCTGGATCCGGAAATTCTGTTTCTTGATGAGCCTACCGCCGGCCTCGACCCGATCGGGGCGGCCGCATTCGACCGTCTGATTGTGACCCTGCGCAATGCCCTGGGGTTTACCGTCTTTCTGGTGACTCACGACTTGGATACACTTTACGCCAGTTGTGACCGGGTCTCCGTCCTGGCGGACCAGCGCGTCCTGATAACCGACACCCTGGCCAATGTGGAAGCCATGGACAATGACTGGATCAAAGCCTATTTCCATGGACCCCGGGGTCGGCAGGCCAAAGCTTCCAGAGAAGCCGGCAACGCAACCGACACTGTCAGAAAGGAAGCCTGATTATGGAACCAAGGGCGCATCACGTACTGATCGGCCTGTTTGCCCTGGCGGCGGTCGCCAGCGGGCTGTTTTTTGCGCTGTGGATGAATAACTCCGAGGGTGACCGGGACTATTCCTGGTATGAAATCGTTTTTGACCAGGGCGTAAGTGGCTTATCAGAGGGCAGCCCGGTCAAATACAGCGGTATTCGGGTTGGCAACGTTGACAGGCTGAGATTGGATCCGCAGGACCCCCGCAAGGTCAGGGCCATGGTCAGAATCTACAGCTACGTTCCGATTCGGGAGAACACGACGGCCTCGCTCGCGCTAACCAACATCACCGGCAGTATGAGCATCGAGTTGAAGGGCGGAACCCCGGACAAGCAAATTCTGCAGGGGTCCCGAAGCGAACCTCCCCAGATATATGCCGAGCCGTCGGCTTTGAATTCGTTAATGGACACCGGCGAGAATTTGCTGGCGAAGCTGGACCGCCTGCTGACTAATTCCAACCAGGCAATGTCCGAGGAGAATATCCAAAACCTGACCCGCAGCCTGGCCAATCTTCAGGCGCTATCCTCTGGCTTGATGGACAGACGGGACGAGGTGAACGACGTGTTTACTCGCCTGAAGCAGATTACCGTCGAAACCCGCACCACACTCGACACCTTCCAGCAGGTTGGAACCAAAGCGGATTCACTTCTGGATAACGAGGTAAGAACGTTTGTTGATTCAGCCCGAACCGCCACCGCGACCCTGAAACAGTCAGCGAGCCGGATTGACCGGCTACTTGCCGAGAATGAACAGGCCTTGAATCAGGGAGTGCAGGGAGTCAGTGAACTGGGCCCCGCCCTGCGGGACATGAGGTCGACCCTTAAAAACCTGGACGGGTTGATCAATCGCCTTGAGGAAGATCCTGCCGGCCTGTTGCTGGGTAACGAACCCCTGCCCGAATTTCAACCGTGAACAATGCCATGATGAAACGTCCAGACATGAATCCACCACTGAAAACAGGTATTGCTGCTCTGCTCGCGGCCACCCTGCTTGCCGGTTGCACCCTTCTGCCAGAGCGCGCAGCCATCAGTACCTTTCGGTTGCCGGATCCGCAGATGCCGACTGCGGGTGAAGCAACTGTACCCATGACGCTGCGCGTGCTGACACCAGCGGCCACGCCTCCATTGAACAGCACACGCATTCTGGTCAATCCCCGCGGACTGGAAGTACAGGCTTACAGCGGCGCCCGGTGGAGCAATCCTCCACCGTTACTGCTGCGCGACTACTGGATAGACAGCTTTCGACAAAACGGTAGTCTGAAGGCCGTCATCAGCGACGCCAGCAGCGCCGGCAGTGAGCTGTCCCTGACCAGTGATCTGATGCGATTTCAGCTTGTCTACAACCAGGGAGGACCGGCTGTGATGGTACAGGTGGATGCACAGGTGTTGGCGACCGACTCGCGGCGGGTGCTGGCAGCCCGGCGTTTTCAGTCACGACAGCCGGTGGAGGATCAGCCTGTTGAAGCCGTGATTGCCGGCTTCGGCGTTGCCAGTGAGCGTGTCACCCGGGACATGGTCAACTGGCTGCACTCGGTCAGTCGTGACTTTTACGGGGAAACAGATCCGGCCAGGCCGCCTTCAGGTACAGGATCATTGACCAGAGAGTGAGGCCTGCAGCGATGTAGAGCAGTGCCAGACCCGCGTAGGTCCAGGTCTGGCCCACGGGAAACGCCAGCAGGAGCGTAATCGACGTCATCTGTGCCGTGGTTTTGATTTTGCCGATGTAGGACACCGCCACACTGGCACGGCTTCCGATCTCCGCCATCCATTCACGCAACGCTGAAATCACGATTTCGCGCCCGATGATCACCGTGGCGGGAATGGTAAGAATAAAGCTGGCATGTGCTTCAACCAACACAGTCAGCGCCACCGCTACCATCAACTTGTCGGCAACAGGGTCCAGGAACGCTCCGAAAGGCGTGCTCTGGTCAAGACGGCGAGCAAGATAACCATCCAACCAGTCAGTGGCCGCAGCGAGTGCAAAAATGGCGGCGCTGACAAAGTAACCCCACTCCCCCGGTAAATAGAAAATGATCACGAACACCGGGATCATGATGATTCGCGAGAGCGTCAGTATATTCGGTAAATTCATCGGGTTCCTACTCGCCATGCAGCGCTGCGTAAATGGTTTCCGCCAGGTTTCGGCTGATGCCCTGAACTTTGCTCATTTCTTCAATGCTGGCCTTTTTCAGGTCCTGGATGCCGCCGAAATAGCGGATCAGATCCCGCCGGCGCTTCGGCCCTACCCCTTCGATTCCTTCCAGGGTCGAGCTGCGGCGTTTCTTGTCTCGCCGTGCCCTGTGGCCGGTGATGGCGAATCTGTGGGATTCGTCCCGAATGTGCTGAATCAGATGTAAGGCCGGTGAATCGGCGGGCACCCTGAACACTGTGTCGGTCATGGCATCAATCAACTGCTCCATGCCGGCACGACGGGTGACGCCCTTGGCAACGCCGATCAGCGGTATGTCCAGCAATCCCAACTCATCAAAGACCGCCTTGGCGATACCCAGCTGTCCTTTGCCACCATCGATAAACACCAGGTCCGGCCGTTTTCCCTCGCCAGCAACCACGCGTTTGTATCGGCGGGTCAGCACCTGTTGCATGGCCGCGTAGTCGTCCCCCGGCGTTACCCCTTCAATATTGTAGAGCCGGTAGTCACTTTTCAGGGGTCCATTCTCGTCGAAAACCACACAGGATGCGACCGTGTTTTCCCCCTGACTGTGGCTGATATCGAAACATTCCATTCGCGACGGGGTTTCCGGCAATTCCAGCAAATCCCTCAGTGCCAGCAGCCTGCGATAAACGGTTTCCTTGCTGGCCAGGTGCGTCAGAAGCGTCTGCCGGGCGTTGGTCATTGCCAGTTCCACCCAGCGCCGTCTTTCCCCGCGAACGTTCTTGCGGATACGGGTATCGCGCCCCGCTGTTTCGGTCAGCGCCTGGGATAGCAGCTCCTGTCCGTCCACATCCAGCGGCACCAGAATCTCCGGCGGGATTTCCCGGCGGGTGCTTCCGCCGAAATAGTACTGGCCCAGAAAGGCACTGAGCAGCTCGCCTTCGGACTGTTCAATACTGTAGCGCGGGAAATAGTCCTTGGTGCCCAATACGCGGCCACCACGGACAATAATTACCACGATACAGACCACTCCCGCGTCCTGGGCAATGGCCACCACGTCAGCATCACCACCCCCGCCGTCAACACTCTGCTGCTCCTGCACATGGCGCAGATAGTTAAGCTGGTCACGGTAGGCCGCGGCTTTCTCGAATTCGAGTGATTTTGAGGCTTCTTCCATTGCCGCCATTAGGTCCTGGAGAATCGCCGGGTTCTTTCCTTCCAGAAACATGGTGGCCCGACGCACATCCGCCAGATAGTCCTCTGGAGAAATAAAGCCAACACAGGGCGCCGTGCAGCGATTGATCTGGTATTGCAGACAGGGCCTGGTTCTATTCCTGAAAAAGCTTTCACTACAGTCTCTTATGCGGAATATCTTTTGTAGAATATTAAGACTTTCCTTGACCGCGCCGGAACTTGGAAAAGGCCCGTACCAGGTTCCGCCGCCCTTTTTGGTTCGCCCTCTCCTGAACGTCAGTGATGGGTAGTCATCGTGTGCGGAACGATAGATATAGGGGTAGGATTTGTCGTCCCGAAGGAGAATATTATAGGGCGGTCGCAGCGACTTGATGAGGTTCTGCTCAAGCAGAAGAGCCTCTGTTTCACTGCCGGTAATGGTGACTTCGATGGACTCGATGCGCGATACCAGCGCTTCGGTTTTCGGCGCCTGGCCGGATTTTCTGAAGTAGCTGCTAACGCGCTTTTTGAGATTGCGGGCTTTTCCCACATACAAAACGCCGCCAGAGGCGTCATACATGCGGTAAACCCCGGGCCGCTCGGTCAGCCGCTTGAGGAAGTGCTTTACATCAAAGGATTCGCCGGATGACTTGGCCGTTGATTCGTCAGCCGGTTCTTCAGACTTGGTCCGCATCAAGTAACCCGAGCCTGACTGCCATGAGCGCCAATTCCACATCGCTGGAGATTTCCAGCTTTTCGAAAATCCGGTAGCGGTAGCTGTTTACCGTTTTGGGGCTCAGACAGAGTTTGTCCGAAATATCCTGTACCTTCTGGCAGTCGACCACCATCATGGCGATCTGCATCTCGCGCTCGGAAAGCCTGTCAAATAGCTGTAACTGGCCGTCCTCGTCCCTTACATCGCCCCCCAACTGCTTGAGCGCCATTTTCTGGGCGATTTCCGGGCTGATATAGCGCTGGCCGGAGTGAGCCATACGTATGGCGCGTACCATCTCCTTGATGTCCGCACCCTTGGTGATATACGCGGTGGCGCCCGCCTGCATCACCCGCGTGGGATAGGGGTCGTCGGCACAGGCTGTCACCACGATAACGCGGATGGAATCGTCAATGCGCAGAATGCGCCGTGTGGCTTCCAGGCCGCCGATTCCGGGCATGCGGATATCCATCAACACGATGTCGGGCCTGTCCCGACGGACGGCGTCAATGGCTTCCTCTCCGGAGGACGACTCGCCGATGACCTCGAGGTCCGGGTTGTCGGCCAGCATCCGGGTGATCCCGGACCGGACCAAATCATGGTCGTCTACAACCAATACCCTGATCAAACTTCACCTCACATGCGGCATGTACTGAAACGATCCGGATTGTACCGGTTAAGCCGCGCATTCGATAGCTGCACAATGAGTACACAAACACAAAAACACTAGCGCGGCGGGCTAAGACCCGCGCTGTTCTCGACGGGATCAAACCATACCACCAGATCGCCCCGTTTTACCGCCGCCCTGACTCTCTCCCGCTCTTCCATGGGGTTCTCGGTGTCATTCAGCCCGTGATAGCGCGTGCAATATTCATCAATCAGGCCCTCGAGCTGGTCTTTCGTAAGCAACTCCGTTTCCACCACGAATTTCTCTTCACGTGGGTCCGGCTGCGCCTGCTGGCCTGCTTCATCATTCATTTTCAACTCCGGCCAAACAGGCAATGGTAATGGGTTTGGGACCTATGTAGAAGGCCGAATCAGGCTTTTACCCGGCCCTCGGGACGCGATAACCTAGCACTACGTAACCGTCGGCCGATTAAAGGAGGAACCGGACTATGAGCTATCGAAGAGTGACCCTATTGATAAGCGGCAAGGTTCAGGGAGTGAGCTATCGTGCCACCGCTGCCGACAAGGCAACAAGGCTTGGCCTGACCGGTTATGCTCGCAACCTGCCGGATGGACGTGTGGAAGTGGTTGCCGAGGGGGCGCCGGAATCGCTTGATTCCCTCAGGCAATGGTGTACAGACGGGCCACCCGCCGCGGTCGTGGAAAACATCGATTCATCCGAAACTGCCGCAACCGGTGAGTTCAATGACTTTGGAGTCTGGTAATCACCGACTGAATGACGCTTCTAGACACGTTTGCCCACACTCTTGAAACCACCCTGCCGGTCTTCGCCATGGTGTTTATCGGCCTTGGACTCAGGCGTCTCGGCTGGATAGACACCACCTTCATTAACACAGCGTCGGCCCTAGTGTTCCGGGCCACCCTGCCAACCCTGGTGTTTCTCAGTATTGTACGCGCGGACCTGGACATCGCGCTGAACCCGGCGTTACTGGGTTTTTTCGCTGCCGCCACGCTGGCAAGTTTTCTGATCAGTTGGCTCTGGTCGCTGAGAGCTGTTCCGGTGGCCGATCGCGGCGTTTATATCCAGGGTGCGTTCAGGGGCAACTGCGGCATTGTTGGCCTGGCCCTGGCAGCCAGTCTTTACGGTGATTTCGGCCTGTCCGCAGGCGGCCTGCTGCTGGGCGTGGTAATCATTAGCTACAACGTGCTTTCCGTCATAGTTCTGACCACCTATTTACCGGGTAAAACAGCTGGTTGGGACAGAATCTTCAGAGATATTTTAAGAAATCCTCTGATTCTTGCTGTGATCCTGGCCCTGCCCTTTGCCTGGTCCGGGCTCCGCCTGCCGGTCTGGCTGATGACCACTGGCGACTACTTCGCCTCTTTGACGCTGCCCCTGGCACTGATGTGCATCGGCGGCACCCTATCCCTGAGCGCCGTGCGCAGTGACCGCAGAATCGCCACCAGCGCCAGTATCCTCAAAATGATCACGCTGCCGGCGCTGTGCACCCTCGCCGCCTGGCTGGCCGGATTTGAAGGAAGAGAACTGGGGCTGATGTTTCTGTTTTTCGCCAGCCCGACGGCGGCGGCGAGCTTTGTTATGGTCAAAGCGCTGAATGGTAACGATCGTCTCGCTGCCAACATTGTCGCCCTGACCACCCTTATGGCCAGCATCACCGTGACGGCCGGGGTTTTCCTATTGCGTTCGGCAGGCGTGGCCTAAAGGGGCTTCAACCAGAACGTCATCGGTTTCGCGGTTTCCTCGCTGTTGCCCACATCTTTCCAGTGATACTCGGTACTTAGCTCCGGCTCTTTGCGATAACCCCGCTTGTGCCAGAACTCGTCCAGAGGCTGGTAGTCAGCCGGGCGCATCGGATGGTCGGCAGGTCGCTCGACGGCGCAGAAGCAGCAATGTGAGAAACCACCCAGCGCCCGGGCATAGGCTTCCCGCCGATCAAAAAAGGCCACACCGATACCCTGCCCCCGGTACTCCGGCAGCAACACCGATTCGCCAAAATAGAAAATCTTCTCCGGGTCGTAGCCCTGCTCCATAAACGGCTTTTTGAAGGCGTCGGTTTCATCTGCCATGGGAATGCCCGTTGCCGCGCCTACCACCCGGTCACCATCCAGAGCCAACACAAACAGACTGCGTGGTGACTGCGAATACGTATCCAGGTAGCGAACTTCGTAGGCCATGTCACCGTCGTAGAGATAAGGGAAGCTGCGAAACACCTCGATTCTTAGATGGGCCAGATCTTTTATGTTGGGGCGGATTTCAGGGCCGACTCTGTTTTCAAGCCTTACAGTCATTCATGCCTCACAAATGCATCATTGTTCCATGGGCGTTACAATGTGTCTTAGGTACTGTCGATACATCAAACGTCAGGGTCCAGACCCTGTATTACAAGGGGGATGACGCAAGTAATGGATAAGGTTTTGCACAAGCTTGCCACTGTGGTTGCTGAAGACGGTGATCTGGAGGCACTTGTGCGCTCACTGCTTGAACTGCTGGAGGCCGTTACCGGCCTGGAGTCCACATACCTGACCAGTATTGACGCCGAATCCGAGATTCAGTCCATACTGTTCGCTCGTAACAGCAAAGAGCTGAAGATACCCGAGGGCCTGACGGTGCCCTGGGGCGACACACTCTGCAAACGCGCCCTGGATGAGGGTAATCTGTATACCAGCGACGTGGCGGCGCACTGGGGCGATTCAACGGCGGCCAGAGAGCTTGGCCTGACTACCTATATCAGTGAGCCCGTGTGCATTGGCGACAACCAACTCTACGGGACTCTTTGCGGTGCAAGCCGGCAACACGTCCAGATATCTGAAGACGCTCGCCGTCTGCTGTCGATGTTTGGCAGTCTGATTGCCCGTCAGATAGAGCGGGACCAACTGCTGCAAAGCCTTCGGCAGGAGCGCCTTGCCCTTCGCGAGTATGCTCTTGCCGACCCACTGACCGGTGTCGCAAACCGACGTGCGCTCGACGAGGAGCTGAAGCGCGCACTCGCCAATGCCGACCGGACCAAACAGGCGCTCCACCTGGCCTTTATTGATCTGGACGGTTTCAAAAAGATTAACGATGACCATGGTCATGACGCAGGCGACCGCTTCCTGATCGAAATAGCCAGAGCGCTCAAACTTGGCGTCCGTGAGGGAGATTTTGTTGCCCGAATCGGGGGCGATGAGTTTGTGGTTTTCGGCCAGGCCTGCTCAGAAGACCTTGAAGGAAGCCGGCTTGCCATCAAGCACAGGCTTGAGAGGCTATCCCGGGGACGTTTCCCAATAGGTCCCGTTGAGATTGATTACGATGGCCCGAGCGTGGGTGTGGTGACAACAGCGCCAGGAGAGCGAGATCCTTCCGGGCTGATTGCCCGGGCTGACAAGGCGATGTACGCCGTGAAAAAAAGTCGGCGCATTTCTTATGGGCATTAAAAAACCCCAGCATTGCTGCTGGGGTTCTGTATTGGCGGAGAGGGAGGGATTCGAACCCTATCAGCGAGATGGCCGGAAGCGGAATATACAGTAATATCAGTTAGATGAAGCTTTCCCGTCGGACCTTCAAGGATAGAAAGGGACACGATTTTGTCCCAATTTTGCCCCACTAACCTGCCCCCAATTACTTAACAGCTGACTGGTTGGTAATGTCGGTTGTGACCCTGACCCCGTTTTAGTACCGCTCATTGTCAGAAAAATCCGGCTCATCAGCCTGTCCTTCTCGGATGCTATTGAGAAAAAGGTCCGCAAAGTGTTTCGGAAAAAAGATAAGTCCAGATGAGGTGTTCAGCGCCGGCCACGCTCAGTGGAACCTACGCCAGGTGGAGTGGATCAGGCGTTATGTAGGTACCGAAGGCAGCGAAGATTGAACGGCAGGCCGGAATTTAGGGAAGGCTACAAGAAACCATCATCGGAGCTGCCAAAAATGTCTATGCCAAAGTCGCTATCCATCCCAGTCCCAATGCTCATACTGTCGTCGCTCATTCCGTAAACGTTACCGCCGACATCAATCATACTGTCGGCCATAGGCAGCCCGGTCGAGGGGTTGATGCCACCGCTTGCGATATCGATGTCATTGCCTAATGGGCTGGAGCAATCATTAAACAAGTCGTCCGTGAACAGGCTTTCATCGTTGGTCACAGACTCAGTCTCTGAATCTTCGAGAATACCGCCCGCCTGGCTAATATCTTGCCAATCGGGGAATGTCACCATTGGTTCTGGAACTGGCTCGGGCTCCGATTCTGGCTGAGGCGCCTTCAGTCCCAGTCCGTCATGGCTGACGTACTCCTTGCCCTCATGGACGGTGTAAACGGTGTATTCGTCAGGCTTGAGTTCATCGCTTTTGGAGAACAGGGATTTCAGGGCTTTGAACATAACGGCATCATCCGGATTCTTGAATTGAGCTGATTCCCGACAACCTAGCACACAACCAAAAAGATCAAAGCGATTGCCTGAGAGGCCGAGCCCTTGACCGCGTATTATGTCCATTCAGAGTTGAAAAATCCGACTCAAAACCCCGATCTAGATTTGTATAGATTCGAGTGGAGATCTAAGCCAACACTGGGGTACGGCGGCTGTTCGCTTCGGTCGCAAAGCGGACATTCAGATCAAAGGCCGAAGGGCTCGCTTTGAGTTATGTTGATTTGGAAGCCAACACGCCAGCTGCACCCAAGTAGAACGACGCGACGACCTTATTGGCCCATTTGCTCCCCCTCAAATGCTTTCCCAGCGTAGAAGCTCCAACTATGTACGTCGCGTATATGGAAAAGGAAATCGCCATTGCGACGACTACCAATGCCACTGCGTGCGAGGAATAAGCGCCAGAAGACGTGATGAAGAGAGGGTAGATCAATAGACTCGCCAACAGTGCTTTCGGATTTGTCAGTGAAACTGTCATTGCGCTTATCATCATTTTGCTGACAGTCATTGCCTGAGAGGAAACGGTGACCGTATTTACCCTCGATCTGAACGTCTTTATGGCAAGATATACCAGATAGGCAACCCCACACCACTTCAACAGCCCGAGCGCGCCTGCATAACGTTGTATCAGTACGCCCAGTCCGGATAATACGAGTATCCCGTGGGCGCAGGTGGCCAGCATAAAACCCACTGCGACAGCCAGCGACTTCCGTGCGCCGTACCTAAGGGACTGCCCTACAGCAAATGCAGCGTTTGGCCCAGGCAGAGCCAGGATTGACGCGAAGGTTGTAGCGAAAGTGATTAAAAGTCCCCAATCCACTCAAAACCCTCCGCTTTTACCCCGTTGTATTGACCGTCGTGGAGCGACATTTGCGTCACGATAAATCCAGCTCATCAATCAAGTTCGCCAGTCGTCGACGCCCCTCTTTATCAAGGGTTTTGAGCGGCAGCGGTAAACACTGAGACTCAGCAAGTCCCTGCAATTCCGCAGCAGCTGCGACAACCCGCAAGCTTCCTCCAGATTCGTTGAACAATTCCCATAAGGGCTGTAATCGTTTCGATAAACGTGTCGCTTCCTGCGCCTTCCCGGCCTGAGCTGCGCGGGTAATCGCAAGTGCTGTAGCGGGAAACACGCCCCCGATCACTGAGTACCAGGCGTCACATCCGGCATTCAGACCGGTCGCGGCGAAGGCATCTCCGCTTACACCCAAAGTGACATTTGATGGAATGCGTGCTCGAAGCGCTTCAACCCGCGACCTTGCTTCAGTCGGGTCCTCCGGCACTCCGGGAATCTTAATGGACGCCACGTTCGGAAGATGCGCGATTTGTCCGTGAAGCTCGTCGCTGAAAATAAACTGAGTAGTGCCGGGATTGTCGTAAACACAAAGCGGGACCGACAGTGCGTGGGTTACGGTTTCATAGAGCCCGAAAACTTCGTCTGGAAGCAGTTTCTGATAGGACATTGGCGCTAGCAGTACCCCGGAGGCACCAGCTACTTCGGCATCCTCGGCCAGCGTAAGTACATCGCGCGTGCGCAGCGCACCGATACCTACCATCACAGGGACATCCCCTGCGTGTTCAATGGCAAGTCTTACGACACGTGCACGCTCGTCCATGGTCAGATAAGCATAGTTTCCAGTTGAGCCCAACACGCCTATTGAATCAACGTTGGCAGTAACGAGCTGTTCGATCAATCGAACAAATGCCGCCTCGTCTATACCTTGCTCACTCATAGGGGTTAAAGGAAATGCGCTGAGGCCCGAAAACATGATGAATCCTCCGAAATCATGGAACAGACGGATGCCTTACCCTTTAAAGCCAGCCTATCAGAACAGAGGCCAACGACCGGCTGAAATGTTTCTAGCCGATCGGCCTCAGTTTACGATAGCAACCACCCGACAGATACGAAGAGCAAGATCCTCACAGGTAATCCCGGGTGGACTGGACACTCGCATAGGCAAACCCAAGCGCCGCCATGGCCGTAGCATGAACCTGTGCCGCCGGCACCTTCACGCCGTTGAACTCCAGGTCCATCGTGGCACAAGCATCTTCCAGCACAGTGACCTTGTAGCCAAAGTCTGAAGCCGCACGGCTGGTAGCCTCGATGCACATGTGACTCATAGCACCGATTACCACCACTTCGTCAATGTCGTTGGCATCCAGCAGTTCCTTCAGGCTGGTCTTCAGGAATGAGTTGGGATAATTCTTCAGAATAACCGGCTCATCACCTTTCGGTGCCACGGACTCGTGAATGTTGACGCCATCTGAGCCCGGCGTGAACACGGGCGCATTCGGGTCCGGAAACTCGTGGTGAACATGCACCAATAGGTCTTCTTTCTGACGGGCTGCGTCTATCACCTGTGCCGCCTTGGCGGCTGCCTGATCAATGCTCACCAGCGGCATTTTGCCGGAGGCAAAGTACTCATTCTGTAAATCGACAACAATAACGGCTCGCTTGCTCATTAGACGGTTCCTCATTTGGTCATTTGTTTCAGGGGTGTTTTGGTCAGAAAGAAAGAATCTCACCATCCGCCGGGATCAATACCCGCTCATCAATCCCCTCGTTCTCCACGAACTCTGCCAGCTCTTCACGGCTCAGGGTCATATGGTTCACCGCATCCATGTGCACGGCGACAATGTCCGCATCTGGTAAAGCTCGGTGCACGCGCAGGGTATCTTCTTTGCCCATGATGATCGGGTCGCCCTCAAAGCCTGTCAGTTCCGCCGCCCCGGCATTCACCACGACAACGTCCGGCTGAAAGCGCTCCAATGACTGAACCACTTCATCACGCCACACGGTATCGCCTACCACGTAAGTGGTTTCCTGCCCTTCGGCTTCAAAAACCACACCCATGATTTCACCGAGTGCCTTGGCCAGCTCGGGAATGGCATAAAGGGTATTGGAGCCGTGTTGGCCGCCGGTTTTATGGAGTATCACGCCGCCGAATTCAGCCTCGCCATCCAGAATACGCACATCCTTGAAGCCTTGTGAGCGGATCAGCTCGGCATCCGCCCCGTTCTGCACAAACAGGGGAATGTTCTTCGGCAACAGCTTCTGGGCGGCATCGTCCCAGTGGTCCAGGTGGGTATGGGTAACGATCACCGCATCGGTACCCTCAATCACATCCTTAGCGGCCATGGGCAAGCCCACCAAAGGATTACGCAGCTCACTGCGGTAAGTGTCCGGAAAGCCCGGGTAAGCTCCGTGTTCGGCCAGCATAGGGTCAATCAGAAAGGTGGTCTCTCCGTAAGTAACCTTGATGGTGGCATTACGGATTTGCTGTATCTGGTGGCTGGGTTCCCGGGTATCCGATTCGGCGAAAGCAGCGCCAGTAAAAACAGTCGAAGCCAGCATCAGGGCGCCAGCGAAGGTTTTGATCAACATGGTGTTTATCCTCCAACAGGGTGTTCGTTGATGGAAGAAAGTCTACGGAGATCTGATCACCACCAATATTGACCTGAAAGACAATCATCGAAAGAATCGGGCCAAACGATTATCATCAGATCTTCTAAACCTCAGGAGTGACACCGCGGCACTACCCAAAGTCGGGCTTGTCCTTCACCCGCAATTTAGCCCCTTCCATTTCTCGGTTCCCTACATGGTGTTCAGTATTGCTCTGCCCGAAGGCCCCTTGTTCGAGTTGCTGATTATTACCCCGGGCGGAAAGCCCCTGGCATCCGAACGGGCCATGACCGTGCAGCCTGATGGCGGGCTGGAACTATTGGATGCGGTTGATATTGCGGTGGTACCCGGCTGGCATGATTTGAGCGAAGCCCCACCGCCGGAATTGGCGGAGGCACTCACTCGCTGCCATGAACGGGGCGCGCATGTGGTAGGCCTTTGCTACGGCACCTATGCGCTGGCCTATGCGGGTTTGCTGGATAACAAGAGAGCCTCAACCCACTGGCTGGCAGAACAGGACTTCCTAAAGCGGTTTCCACAGGTGAATCTGGATACCAACGCCCTCTATGTGGAGGATGACCGGCTGGTCACCTCCGCTGGCACAGCGGCGGGGCTGGATTGCTGCCTGTTTCTGGTGCGGGAGTACTATGGCGCCAAGACCGCCAATACCCTTGCCCGCCTGATGGTGGTTCCGCCGCACCGGGAAGGTGGCCAGGCACAGTTCATTGAGCAGCCGGTCGCGATGTCCACCCAGGATGCGCATATCAACCGACTACTTGATTATCTGCGGGAACATCTGGCCGAAGCACACACAATCGATGAAATGGCCGCCCGCACCGCCATGAGCCGGCGCACCTTCACCCGCCATTTCCAGAGAGCCACCGGCATGACGGTAGTGGAGTGGTTAGTGAGTGAACGGCTTCGGCGCGGTCGGGAGCTGCTGGAAACCACATCACTGTCAGTGGAAGCTATCTCGGAAAGAATCGGGTTCCACACCGCAACTTCGTTCCGGCAGCATTTCAAGCAGCGTCACCACGTGAGCCCCCGGGACTGGCGCAGGACCTTTGGAGAGGTGGCCTGATAATCCAGTCACCAGTTCAGCGGTGCTGCACTGAAGGGGAACTACTAATGTTCGCTTTTATTTAGCCGAGTCAACCGGCCCAAGGAGAATCAAGCCAATTCAATATTATTTATTTCTATCTCCGAATGTCACTACGGAGAAATCCAGGAAGCTGCGCAGTTTAGGAGTCATCCGGCGGTCTGGGGTGTATAAAATGTGCAACGGCGACGCAGGCACAGAATATTGACCAAGTAGCCTCACAAGAGTCCCATTTCTCAGCGCCTCCCCGACTAATTCTAGTGGCTGCAGAATTACACCTAGCCCAGCTACGGCGGCCGCCAGTAAGGGGTCACCCTGATTAATGGTTAATCGGCTTGTAATTGGTACATCTATCCGTCCCTCAGGACCGTCAAAACTCCAGCTCGAACGACCATCGGAGTAGCCGAAGCCGAGGCATTCATGTTGCTGGAGATCCCAGGGTGTTCTGATCGGGGGCCACCTCTCCAGATAGGACGGAGCGGCGCACAGAACGAGCTGATAGGGCACCAACGGAATTGCCTTTAGGCCACTGTCTTGCAGCACACCGATCCGAAACACGGCATCGTAACCGTCATCAACCACGTCGACCAGTTCGTTCGACAGTGTCAGGTCCAGTGACACCTGTGGGTATTTGACCATGTACTCAAGAAGACGCGGGGACAGGGCATGAATGCCAAAGGTGACGGGAGCGTTGATCCGCAAGCGGCCGCTGGGTACACCACGGGCCTCAGCAGCTAAGCTCTCTGCAGCGTGCATATCTGCCAGGATCATCTTTGCGCGCTGGTAAAATGTCCGGCCGAAATCGGTAAGACTCTGCCTACGTGTCGTGCGATTCAGCAGAGAGACTCCCAGGTGCTGCTCAAGCATCTTCACCTGCTTGCCAACCAGTTGGGGGGACATTTTGAGGTCGTCAGCAGCGGCACTGAAAGATCCCAACTCCACGGCTTTGACAAACGTAGCCATCTGAGAGAGGCGATCCATTATAAAACCCATGTTTCTAATCTTGAGCCAACATAGGGCTTTATCCATTGCCTGGCAACCTCTAAATTGTCACTTGCACTATGAGAGCGTACGGAACCAGTGACGAATATATGAGAAATATTCTCACCACACTGCCCGATGTACCCTCTTGCCTAGCCTTAACGACGAAAGAGGTAACCTCAATGGCACGAATTGTAAGAATCCATGAATACGGTGACGCTAGCGTCCTCAAGTTGGAGGAATTGGACGTACATGCACCGGCAGCAGACGAGATCCAAATTGGCGTTAAAGCCATTGGCTTGAACCGCGCCGAAGTGATGTTTCGTAATCACGCTTACCTGCAAGAGGCCGACTTTCCAAGTCGCCTTGGCTACGAGGCCGCAGGCCTTGTAACGGCTGTTGGTAGCGAGGTAACGGATATCAAGGTGGGAGATTCCGTCGCCTTGATTCCCCCACTGGATATTGCCCGTTGGGGTACATACGGCGAATTGGCCAATGTGCCGGCTCACCTTGTGGTCAAGAACCCAGCGAACCTGTCCTTCGAAGAGGCCGCTGCATCCTGGATGCAGTACGTTACGGCCTGGGGCGCCCTCATTGAGCAGGCGAAACTGCAGGAAGGCGACTTTGTTCTGGTCACTGCTGCTTCCAGTAGCGTCGGCTTGGCTGCCTTCCAGATGGCTCGCATGGTCGGCGCTACACCGATAGCGATTACCCGCACCCGTGCAAAGAAACAAGCGCTTCTGAATGCTGGAGCAGCTCATGTCATCGTGAGCGATGAAGAAGATATCGTCGAGCAAGTCATGGCGTTGACTGACGGGCAAGGTGCCCGCGTCGTGTTCGATCCTGTTGGTGGCCCAGCTTTCGAGCCACTCACACAGAGCATGGCCCGAGGCGGTATTCTTCTGCAATATGGCGCATTGAGCACCGAGCCAACACCGTTCCCACTGTTTACCGTTTTGGGGAAGAGCCTGACTCTCAAGGGCTACCTTTATGCAGAAATCGTTGCTGACCCTGAAGCTCTCGCGAGAGCTAAAGCGTTTATTCTTGAGGGCTTGGAATCCGGAGCGCTCCGACCACTCATCGCAAAAACCTTTGCGCTGGACGAGATTCAGGAAGCACACAGGTTTCTGGAAGCTAATCAGCAGATTGGAAAGATCGTAGTGACTGTTTGATCATTAAAATTGAGGCTGGCACCCGCTCCTAGCGAATAAATGAGCTTTCAAGGCGAGGGCTGCATGACCAGCCTCAAAGACCAGACCAGACAAGACAAGACGATGAACATGAAAAATGGCTGTAAATGGGTGGCTCTGAAATGTTCGCTTTGTTCCCTGGGATACGGAACGGTCGCAAAGCGAACGTTCATAAGTACTGTTCACTACAAGCCCGAGCCGAGAAGCGGAGCTTGGACAGTGCTCAGTAAATGACACCGCTCGATTTATTGACAGCCAGCTAGTGGCCATCAGCAGTACCTATCGACCTAACAGCTCGATAAATCGGCACGACAATCTGTGAGAACAGCGCCAGCCCCCAAAGAGCGTTGCCGAAAATCGACGGCACGAAAGGGTGAACGGCCAATAGGACCAAGGCCATGAAAATACCGAACACCCTCAAACCAGTGCTGTGGTAGTGGCAGTTGGCATCGTCATTGGCCACCATCCGCTGCAGCGTCCAGAGCGCCGCAAGAAAAACGGCGAGGCCGACCGAACCGAGCGCACCATAGCCTTCAGGATAAGGCTCCTGCAGACCGACATAAACTTCACCGGCTAGCGCGACGCTAATCGCCACCGCGCTCCAAAGGATCGCGATGTGTCCCAGCCAGTATCCCACCAGTACATCGACATGGCGGCTCTTCGGCTTCGCATTGCCGACGCTGTCGAAATAGATCCAGGCCAGCGCGAAGAGAGACAAACCGCCCATGGTCACATTGAAAAGCGTCCCCGCGCCAACCTTATAGATGCCCTTATCCGCCAGCGTTAGCACCAGCTTGAAGAAGCCCTCTCCCAGCAGAATCAACATCAGCAGGCCGAAACGCTTCGAGATATGGCCAAGACTCGGCACGAAGCGCTCGAAACGCAGAGTACCGACGCGCGGCAGCATGTACTGCAGCTGAATGGCTACCACGCCGGCACCGAAAACCCAGTAAGCATGTGGTTTTGGTAGAAAAGCCGACACCGCGAACAACCCGGCCAATACGAAGAAATTCCGCCCCTGCTCCTGCGCCAACTCGTTACCCGCGCTGTCGACACAACGCGCACGCCAATACAAATAGGCCGTCAGTGCCCGATTCAGCGCGTAGCCCAGCGCGAAATACACCCAGCCTTTACCGCCCACGTCTGGAATCGCCGCCGCAATCACCATCATCGTCACGATCTGCAGTGCCATCGCCACGCGATGCGGCATGTCCGTGGAGATATACAGCGAGTTGTAGACCGAACTGTCTGCCCAGGCGTAGAAAATCGCCAGGAACAGACCGGTGAAAATCCAGAAGCCCGGCCAGTCCAGATGGTGGGAAAGTTAGTTCCCCAGAATGAAGATCGTGACAACATGGATCAGATCGAAGAACAGTTCGACCCAGTGAACATGGTCGTGTGCATCATCCACATCCATGTAATGGCGCGGTCGCCGCCAGAGAAGATCGTTCAGTGCCATACGCTCATCCTGTTTTGCATTGCCGTGGCGGCAAGTATCAATGCAGTCACCGCCAACCCCAAAAACGCAAACGCTCCAAGCGCCTTGATCTCTCACCACTTTGGTCAGCAAGTTATCCGTTGAGCTTTTCACAGGTAATTTTATGACCTGATCAAGCCTGCTCACCTGCCTTTCAGAAACCCTCTAAAACGATCTTGCCCTTCGCTTTTCCGCTTTCAATCAGGGCATGGGCGCGCTTGAGGTTTTCGGCATTGATCGTCCCGAAACTCTCGGTCGCGGTCGAACGAATCTTCGCGGCGTCGATCAAAGCAGCGACGGCATCCAGGATTTCACCCTGACGCGCGATGTCGTCGGTGGTGAACAGCGAACGCGTGAACATCAGCTCCCAATGAATCGACACGGCCTTAGCCTTGAATGGCATGATGTCAAACACTTCAGGATCGTCAATCAGGCCAAACCGACCCTGAGGCGCAATGAATTCGACGATCTGCGGCACGTAGGTTTCGGAATAGTTGGTCGAAAATACGAACCCTGGCGCGCCGATGTTCAGGGCTGCAATCTGTTCCGACAAGGATTTGGAATGGTCCACGACATAATGCGCGCCCAGCTCCTTGACCCATTCTTGCGTTTCGGGGCGCGAGGCCGTTGCAATGATGGTCAGATCGGTCTGCTCGCGCAGAAGCTGTATCGCAATAGAGCCAACGCCGCCCGCGCCGCCAATGATCACGATGGCATTCGCGGCACCCGGCACGGAATCGGTGACCTTCAGGCGGTCAAAGATCATCTCCTGGGCTGTCAGTGTCGTCAGGGGCAAGGCGGCAGCTGCGGACGTTTCGATGCTTTTCGGCGCGTGGCCGACGATGCGGGCATCAACGAGGTGGTATTCGGCATTGGTGCCGGGGCGGTTGATCGCACCCGCATACCAGACCTTGTCGCCGGTTTTGAACTGGCTAACCTTGTCGCCAATTTCTACAACCTCGCCCACGGCGTCCCAACCGAGGATCACTGACGTACCGCCCTCGGCAGCGCGGCTTTGGCGGATTTTCGTGTCGATCGGGTTAACCGACACGGCCTCGACCTTGACGAGGATGTCATGGCCGGTCGCGGTGGGTTTTTCGATCTCAAGGTCGATCAAGGCGTTGGCGCGGTCAATTGCGCCATTAATGGTATAGCCGATAGCTTTCATTTTCGTTCTCCAGAAGTGGCTTGGGATGCACGGCACGCCACTGTTTGTGACGACGGTTTCGATGGACCAAATGTACAAGCCTTCCATTGCCGGATAAACGATCGAAACACGAAATAATAATCCGGAAAATCCGGACATTATTTTTTACGGAGATACCCTGTTCCAGTAACCCGATCGCCTTCGGTTTTCGGAATTTCCTGACAGAGGCCGAGTCATTTAACTGTTTGCCATGGTCGGATAAATCGATAAGATCACAAGAGATAATTCGGAACTTCCTTTTAATGTTGATTGATAACATCCGCCTTTTTCTAACCATCGCCGAGAAAGGCAGTCTTGTCGCTGCCGGCCGTGAGGTGGGCCTTTCTGCAACCACGGTTTCCGAGCGGCTTGCCGCTCTGGAAGCACATTACGGCGTTGTTCTTTTCAACCGCACCACACGGTCGCTAAGCCTGACCGAAGAAGGCCGGACCTTGCTTAGTGGTGCCAAAGAGGTGCTGGCCGAGATCGATGACCTCGACACTCGAATCCGCCACGGGGCCGAGACACTGTCGGGGCCGATCCGCATCAGTGCACCGATCGGTCTGGGCCGCAGTTTCGTTTCGGATGTGATCTCGACCTTCACAACTGAGCATCCCGCGATCTCAGTCGAATTGCACCTGTCCGACGGATATGTGGACATCGTTGGCCAAGGTTTCGATCTTGCGTTGCGCTTTGGCACGTTGACAGACAGCACCTTGAGGGCCCGAAACCTTGGACACCATCGCCGGATTGTCTGCGCATCTCCTGCATACATTGCTGCACATGGCGCACCGCAAGAGCCTGCCGACCTGATTCGACATAACTGCTTGGTCATGCGGTTCGGAGCGATCCCTGACAATGTGTGGCGCTTTGGTACCGAGAAAAGCCCAATGAGTGTGACGGTGCGTGGCAATAAGACAGTTAATGATGGCTCTTTAGTGCGACGATGGGCGCTTGATGGCCTTGGCATTGCCCTCAAGTCAGAACTGGAAGTTGGGCCCGACATTGAATCCGGGAGGCTGGTGCCTCTGTTGCAGGGGTACAGCCCGCCGCCGACCCCTCTTCAGATGATGTTTCCTCCGGGGCGATCACAGTCTCGGCGCGTGCGCGCTCTGGCGGAAGCATTGACTGACGCCGTTGCGAAAAAGATAAAGGTGTAATCGGTTTCAAATGTTTACTTTTGTTTGCGACTGGAGGAGCCTGATCCAAACGCGAGGGTGGTCATTTCAAATCCTACGAAGGGATGAGTCACACATTTCAGGCGGAGCGGGAGTGGCCGGTCGTCGCCAGGGATCTTCTTCGTTTCTTTGCGGGAACTTAGCACCAGATAACTTATGACCGGTGCCCGCTAGGGTCGCATACCGGGCGTTGAACACGACGCTCTGGGCGTCGCATTCACCGTAACGCAGACGGAAGCGAAAGCGGAACATCAGAAGTGAATCACCGAACGGATGCTTTTGCCTTCGTGCATCAGGTCAAAGGCGTCATTGATCTGTTCAAGCTTCATGTCATGAGTGATAAAGACATCCAGCGGAATCTCTCCGGTCTTGGCCTTTTCCACGTAGCCCGGCAGCTCGGTGCGGCCTTTCACCCCGCCGAACGCAGAGCCTTTCCAGACTCGGCCCGTGACCAGCTGGAACGGACGGGTGCTGATTTCCTCACCGGCACCGGCCACCCCGATAATGATGGATTCGCCCCAGCCCTTGTGACAGCACTCCAGGGCCGAGCGCATCAGCTGGACGTTGCCGACGCACTCGAAGGAATAATCCACCCCGCCGTCGGTCATTTCCACAATGACTTCCTGGATCGGCTTGTCGTAATCCTTGGGGTTGACCACATCGGTGGCGCCCAGGTCCTTGGCGATGTCGAATTTACCCGGGTTGATGTCAATGGCGATGATGCGGCTGGCCTTGGCCATTTTGGCGCCAATAATCGCCGCCAGGCCGATACCGCCCAGGCCGAAGATGGCTACAGTGGCGCCTTCTTCCACCTTGGCAGTATTGAGCACGGCACCGATACCGGTGGTGACGCCACAGCCCAGCAAGCAGACTTTTTCCAGCGGCGCTTCCTTGGGAATTTTTGCCAGCGAGACTTCCGGCAGCACCGTATACTCGGAGAAGGTGGAGCAGCCCATATAGTGATATACCGGCTCACCCTTGTAGCTGAAGCGGGAGGTGCCGTCGGGCATCACACCTTTACCCTGGGTCTCACGCACGGAGCCACAGAGGTTGGTTTTCCCGGACGTGCAGAACTTGCACTGCCCACACTCGGCCGTATACAGCGGAATAACATGATCACCGACTTCTACAGACGTCACGCCCTCGCCAACCGCTTCGACAATACCGCCGCCCTCATGGCCCAGAATGGCTGGGAAAATGCCCTCCGAATCGGCGCCGGACAAGGTATAGGCATCGGTGTGGCAAACACCGGTCGCAACGATGCGAACCAGGACTTCGCCTTTTTTTGGCGCTTCAACGTCAACTTCTACGATTTCCAGCGGCTTGTTAGGCGCGAATGCCACGGCGGCTCGGGATTTGATCACTGGCAGACTCCTTCAATACAGTTCAGGGGTAATTCGGCTATTCCGGACAACATGTCTCGGGTTATACGAATTTGACTCATTGTAGACGACCGGTCTATTATAGCAACCATGACATCTACTGACACGCGTTACCACATCATCCAGACCGGCGCCGACCTGATCGGCCAGAAAGGGTTTGGCGCGACAGGCATCAACGGCGTACTAACATCGGCCGGCGTGCCCAAAGGGTCGTTCTACCATTATTTCAAGAGTAAAAACGATTTCGGACTCGCCATCATTGATTTCTTCGCCGAGGAATATGACGCAAAGTTGGATCGGATTTTCAACGACACCAGTCGTTCCTGCCTTGATCGTCTTCGCGCCTACTTCGACACCGGCCAGGAAACCATGACCAGTTGCGAGTTCACCCGCGGTTGCCTCATTGGCAATCTTGGCCAGGAACTGGCCGGCCAAGATGAAGTTTTCCGCAAACGTCTGGATACTGTATTTCAAGGCTGGGAAAAGCGTTTCGAGCGCTGCATTGAAGAAGCCAGACTGGCTGGAGAAGTGGATGAATCCATCGTTCCCGCCGATGTAGCCAGCTTTCTGCTTTCAGGCTGGGAGGGCGCCATCCTGAGAGCCAAAGTCCTGAAGAGCACCGAGCCGATGGAGCGTTTTGTTTCCGTCTTTTTCCGTCAGTGTCTTGGCATTGCCTGACACTTCCTTTTTTTTCGCCATTCGACTAGTAGACTGGTCTAATTAAAATCATTTCATCCTCAGGAAGGATACTTAATGAGCAATCCAAACGATCCACTGTTTCAGCCATATCTTCTGGGCGATCTTGCCCTTCCCAACCGGGTACTGATGTCGCCCCTCACCCGGGCCCGTTCCACTCAGCCCGGCGATATCCCGAATGAGATGAATGCCCGGTACTACCAGCAGCGCGCCGATGCGGGCCTGATTTTGAGCGAGGCCACTCAGGTATCGCCCCAGGGCAAAGGCTATGCGTTTACCCCAGGCATTCATTCCCCGGAACAGGTTGTGGGCTGGAAGAAGGTAACAACTGCCGTGCACATGGCCGGTGGACGCATACACGCTCAGCTATGGCACGTAGGCCGGATTTCCCACACCGCCCTGCAGCCAGATGGCAATAAGCCAGTGGCTCCGTCTGCCATCCAGCCTGAGGGTGCGAAAACCTTCATCAGTGCCGATTCAGGAATGGTGGATGTGCCGGAACCAAAAGCTCTGGACGCAGGTGAGATGTCGGCTATCGTAGAGCAGTTTCGTCAGGGCGCCATCAACGCCAAGTCCGCAGGGTTCGACGGTGTTCAGGTACACGCTGCCAATGGCTACCTGCTGGACCAGTTCCTCAAAAGCGGCAGCAATCAGCGCACCGACGAATTTGGCGGTGCGGTGGAAAACCGCATGCGCCTGCCGCTGATGGTGGTGAAAGCGGTCATCGACGTCTGGGGTAAAGAAAACGTCGGTGTGCGTATCAGCCCGACCGGCAGCTTCAATGCCATGTATGACGAAGATCCAGTGGAAACCTTCGGTGCTTTTGCCAGTCGCCTCAATGATCTGGGCATTGCCTATCTGGAAGTGGTTGAAGATTCCTTCCAGGGCAACCATGCCAATGGCCGCCCGGAAGAAGTGATCGACGTTATCAAGGCCGGATTCAAGGGCACTTATATTGCCAACGGTGCCTATACCGCAGAGGAAGCGCGCAAGCGCATCAGCGCTGGCCGTTGTGACCTGGTCACCTTTGGCCGTCCGTTTATTGCCAATCCCGACCTGCCGGCGCGTTTCCGCGAGCACGCCGAGTTGAACAAGTGGGACGACAGCACATTTTATGGCGGCGATGAGCGCGGCTATACCGATTACCCAACGCTGGAAGAACTCGAAGTCAGCGCCTGAAGAAAACTTTTATCACCAAAAGGAAACAAACCATGAGCAACACCAACGATCTGATCAAGAGCAAAGTTGTGATTATCACCGGCGCCAGCAGTGGCCTCGGTGAAGCTACGGCCCGCCGCCTGGCCGACCGCGGCGCAAAACTGGTGCTAGCAGCACGCCGAGAAGACCGCCTGAAAGCCCTGTCTGAGGACCTGAGTGCCAAGGGCGCCGAAGTCATCTGGCAGGTCACCGATGTAACCGACCGCAAACAGGTGGAAGCCCTGGCCGCCTCGGCAAAAGAAGCTTTTGGCAGGATCGATGTGCTGGTCAATAATGCCGGCTTGATGCCATTGGCACCGCTGGATGCGCTCAAGGTAGACGAGTGGGACCAGATGGTGGATGTAAACATCAAAGGTGTGATGTACGGCATTGCGGCGGTGTTGCCCACCATGCGGGAACAGCACAGCGGCCACGTGATAAACCTGTCCTCTGTCGCCGGTCACAAGCTCTTCCCCGGTGCCGCTGTTTACTGCGCAACGAAATTCGCAGTCAAAGCCCTCTCGGAAGGCTTGCGGATGGAAGCCGGTGATGAGATTCGCAGCACCAACATCTCACCGGGTGCCGTAGCGACCGAACTCACCAGCACCATTACCGATCCAAATGCCAAGAAAGCGGCAGAAGATCTGTACAGCGTTGCGATTGATGCCGATGCCGTGGCGCGGGCCATCGTTTATGCCATCGAGCAACCGGCCGATGTCGATATTAACGAGATTATCTTGCGGCCCACCGCCCAAGAACTGTAAAAGTCGAGTTCGTCGTGACGTCGCCCTCCTGGGGCGGCGTCACGACAGTATCACCGGCCAATTTCATCGATCGCATTCTGCACATCGCTGGCGCCACCCTGGATTTCAGCAACGATCGACTCAGCATCTGTTACCTGCTTTCTGCCTTCAACGGCCTTGCCAAGCAACTCACGTACCTGACGCTCGACGCCCCTTGAAAGCTCCAGAATGGCATGAATTACGTCCGCAATTTCTTTGATAGAGACGCCTGTATTTGACGCCAGCGTGCGAACTTTATCAGCAACCACGTCCAATCCTCGCCCATGCTCACCAGCCCGGGCTGCTTCTACGGCTGCATTCAACGACATAAGATTGGTCTGGTCAGCCACGCCGGCGATGGTGCCGACCATTTTTTCGATACTCTGAAAGCGTTCGTTCAGATCCGCAATGATCGCCGTTGCCTCGTCGACACTCGCTTTTTCAATACTGCTTCAGATCCAGCAACAACGACCATCCCATTTGGAGTGAGGTAGCCTGTCGCGGTGACATGTTTCATAGAGAAGTTAAGGATTTCAGTGTCTACTCCTGGCTCTTCGTTACCGCCGGGTTCTACCCCGTTTCCACGGATGACTTACTAGAGGCAAATGTTCGCTTTTGTTTAGGTGCCCCTGGTCGCAAAGCGAACATTCAGGCGAATAGACCAACACTTTCCCTTGGAGAAGTTCAGCCTCTTTTTTGGAATGTCTGCAGTAACGGGGTAGAACCCAAAGCTGGCCCTCCCCAGGATTAAATCTCTCCCCCAAACTTGTCGTCACTCGCAAGAGACAGCAGATCTTCGCGGTGGAATATTCCAAGACTGCTCAACTACCGATATGATCGCCCCATGAAAAGCATAATAAAACATGATGCCTCTACCCCACCTCGATTGAAGGTCCTCCGTCGGAATGGTCTAGCAAGGCGATATCTGTTCAGTGCACTTTTGATCGCTCTGGTGCCGCTTGTCGTCCTGGCGTTCATGTACGACACACAATATGTGAAAGCACTGGAAAAAGTGACAGAAAGCCGGACGAACGCTCGACTTGCTGGTGCGGAGAATCTCTTAAGAACTTTTCTTCAAGAACGAATCTATGAGCTTGAGGCTCTTGCCGACATACCTGAGGTTTTCGAGTGGTTAACTACGGCCAGCCCCAATGAGGAGCCAAGTGCGGAGGTAATGGCGCAGCTTCGCCAGGCTCTCGATAGTCCTCATCTGTATGGGGTTGTGGTCAAACCATCCAGGTTCGAGGTGCCTCTATGGTACATAACCCAGACGTTGCTGGATAAAGTGGAGTTAGACGGGCTGCCTCTCACTCCATTTGCCACCGGAGAGATAATAGGCCCTGCCCTCCCAACCGATAGTCGGCCCGGTTGGTTTATTCTCAGACTGAGTCCCACAGGGCTTAATCCGGCCCCAGATGCCTGGGTCGGCCTGGTTGTCCGCCTGGCGAGCCTTACCGATCAGGTGAAGGACCTAAGCCTCACAGGCTTGCAAAGTCCTCTTGTCGTAACGCCCCAAAACGTACCTATTACTGCCGTAGGAAACATACCCGGAAACACCTCCCAATCGGCCAAGGACATCAAGTCAAATGATTTCATCGAGGGCTGGCATATACGCCTTCAATGGCTAGGCGACCCTTTGTTAGGCCCCTTGGAGTCGGCGAGATTCGGGTTAATCCTTCTGGCCTCTGGAGCAGCTTTGGCCGTTATTCTGTTGTCCCGTCACCTCTCTAAAAGATTGGAAAGACAGGTTACGCCTTTGATTGAGGGAGCTGACAGGGTTGCTGGAGGAGATTTTGATACACCGCTACACACGGAGGGTACAGCAGAAATAGGCTATCTGGCTTTCGCCCTTGAACGTATGCGTCTGCGTCTTAGGCGTCTAGTGAAGAGCATGGTCGACGTTGAGCGTCGTGCCATACTCGGGCAATTCTCTGCAGGTGTTGCACACGAGATTCGAAATCCTCTCGCAACCATAAAGACTACAATTCAGGCCCTCTCGCGGAAGGAGTCGGATCCCAAACGCCAAAAATTAATGGAATCAGTTGACCATGAGATCGACCGAGTAAACGACGTTGTCCAACTGCTCTTGGATTACGCTCGCCCGAGAGAAGCCAAGGCCAGCAAGGTCAATATTATCGACGTCGTCGAAACAGTGAAGATTCTCGCCGATGCTGTGGCGCATCGCCATGGGATTGAGTTGGTGCAAGTCGAGCACGAACCTGTTTACGCCTGGGCCGACTCTTCACAGGTCCGCCAGATCGTTATGAATCTGGTGATGAACGCGATTCAGGCAATGGAAGGTATTGGGGGGCGGGTTACCATAAGAACCAGGCAGCAAGGCTTGGCAGTTTATGTTTCCGTCAGCGATAACGGCCCCGGTGTAAGCGCGGACCACCTGAGCCACCTGACAGAACCTTTCTTCACAACGAAAACCAACGGCACCGGCCTCGGTCTGGCCATTTGCAGACAGCTCGCGCAAGCTAATCAAGGTAACCTTCGTTTTCAAAGCGTTTCTGGCGAGGGTCTAAAAGTAACTCTCAAACTACCGCTCTATTTGAACAACGAAAACTAGGGATCCGTTTAATGCGAACGCCAACCGTCCTCATCATCGATGACGAGAAGAATCTTGTTACCAGTCTGATGTTTTCGCTCGAAGAAGAAGAAATGACGGTTTTTGCCGCCTATGATGGTAATAGCGGACTCGCCGAGATCGAAAAACGAACACCCGACGTGGTCTTGCTTGATCTGAAATTACCTGACCAGTCTGGTTTTGAAGTTCTCGACAAACTCCAGGCACTCCCGGCTCCGCCCATCACGATTATGATTTCGGCCCATGGAGATACTCGTGCGGCTGTCGAGGCAGTCAAAAAAGGCGCACAAGATTACATCACTAAACCGTTCGACCTGGACGAACTGATTCTTTTAATTCAGCGCAATCACAAGCATCGCCAGCTTACAGAGGAAGTGGCCTATCGGAGAGAGCGGGAAGCTAATGTCCACGGCCTGGTTGGCCGCTCCTCCGCCATGCGCAAGCTACTCGATCAAGTCGAGCGCATCGGGAAGAGCTCAGCTCGCACGATACTTCTCCAGGGACCATCAGGCAGCGGGAAAACCCTCATTGCTAAAGCTTTGCACGCAACGAAAGACAAAGCCGCGCCTTTCGTCTCCGTCAATTGTGCTTCATTACCTGAAAACTTATTAGAAGCTGAACTGTTTGGCGCGGAAAAAGGAGCATACACCGGTGCCGATAAACGCCGAACTGGATTGGTTGAGTTAGCCAACGGGGGCACTTTGTTCCTGGATGAGATTGGTGAGCTGCCGTTACCTCTTCAGGCAAAGCTATTGACCTTCCTTGAAACCCACCGCTTCCGCGCGGTCGGCGGCCAGAAAGAAATTGATGCTGATCTGCGTGTTATAGCGGCCAGTAACAGGGATCTACAGACCGAGGCTCAAACAGGAGCTTTCCGAGAGGACCTGTTCTACCGTCTAAACGTTATGCCACTGACCATTCCGTCTCTCGCTGAGCGCAAGGATGATATCCCCGTTCTCGCATCGAATTTCGCAACAGAACTTGCAGCGCAAGAAGGCTGCAAGCCGATCAACCTTACACCGGAAACCCTCACCAAACTCTGTAATTACGATTGGCCGGGAAATATTAGGGAACTCCGCAATACCATCGAGAGACTGACCATACTGCATGCTGGTGAGAGCATCAGTGTCGATCGGCTACCCCCCGAAATTATCGAGTCAGCTCCTCAAATAGAAACTTCCATTGCGGATAATGATTCTGAGCGCAACGAACGAAATGGATCGTTGACCAGTGAAATCGCAAAACGGGAAGCTCAGTGTATTTTGGACGCATTGGCTCAGTCCAACGGCCGAAAAGGCGATGCTGCGAATTCACTCGGAATATCCAGACACGCATTGAAAAGAAGGATGCAAAAACTAGGACTCACTGGAGACGAACTGTGATTCCAATTCCCCATAACCGACTTATCGGTATTCTAGTTGGAATCTGTCTGGTAGTTCTCGTTACATTTGCAATGCCTTCCAAGGCATTAGAGTCTTTGGGCGCGAGCGAGGATAAAGCGGATATTATCGTTGGGTGCCTTTATCCCATGTCCGGACGAGCAGGTGTATTAGGTCGGGATTCAGTGGTGGGTATTCGACTGGCGCTTCAATACATTGAACAGCAAGGATTACCGACACTACCACGTCTGAGGGTTTTGCTTGGGGACACCAAATCCAAACGGTCAACCGCCGTTACGATTGCAAAACGATTTGTCGAGGAAGAGCGAGCCACGTTCCTCTGTGGCGTTGTTAACTCATCGGTTGCTATCCAAGTCACCGAAATCGCAGCTTCCGCAGGTGCGTTTTTCGTCGGTACAGACCACGCCTCGTCCAGGCTCACCGATGAATTTTTCCACGATCGCTATTTCCGTGTGACGAACGACACCCGTCAATCGATGACTGCGGGAGCGCTCTTTATCAGAGACTACTTTGATGACCACTTGAAGAAAAAACCGCTTCGAATCTCGTACCTGGGTCCAGACTACGAGTATGGTTATCAGGTGTGGGCCGATTTTCGCGAGGCTCTGAATAAATTGGATGTGGATTACGAGATAGCCGGCACGCTCTGGCCTCGGTTAAGTGAGCCAGACTACAGCCACTACATCAATGAGCTGATCCGACAGAAACCAGACTTAGTCGTGAATAGCCTGTGGGGAGGGGATTTCGTCGCTTTCGTCACCCAGGCTACTGACACCCGGCTGTTTGATGTTTCCCGCTTCGCGAACTTTGAAAAAGGTGGCGATTACGAGATTTTTGCTCACCTAGGCGATCGCATGCCTCTTGGTTTGTTACTCGCATCCCGGCATCACAACAACTGGCCAGAAACTGATTTCAATCGGTGGTTTGTTCAGGAGTTTCAGCGGCAAGCCGGTTATTACCCGTCTTCCGGGGCGCAAGGCGCGTTCACCGGCATACTCGCAATTGCCGAAGCGGCCCGCCAAGCAGGCGGCGACTACAAAAATCTCGAAGGCATTGAGCGAGCTTTTGAACAATTGAGCCTGACTACGCCAGAGGATCCGCCAGGTTTCCAATCCTCGATGGATCCAGTTACTCATCAAATCCGCCAAGTAATGGCGATTGGTGAGACGGTAGAGGACCCTCGCTACCCTCCAGCGAAGGTAATGCTCGGTAATTGGCAAATCTATTACCCGTCTGATTACGAGCAAGTCCACTCTGTAACAGAATGAGCGAAAACCGCTCATTTACTCTCGCCCAACATGAGCGGATTTCGCTCATCTATTTCTGAAAATCCCTACTCTGAACTCTATCTCTATAAAAAACAGAAGCTTAGGAATATAGAATTTCTGGCATAGGGTGTGCAATCAGATACAGGCCGGCTTGAAAAACGTCGGGCAGGACACCGGAATAAAACAATACTGGTTGTCCAACCAAACGACACAAGAACAACAGTCTGGAGATCTGATATGAAACGTCCCCTGCTTACCGCAGCGACGGTCGCCTGTGCCATGACTACAGGTGCCATGAGCCTCAACGTTTACGCTAATGAAGAATACAAACTGGGCCTTGTAACCTTTCTCTCAGGCGCCGCTTCCGGGCCTTTCGGAATTCCCGCCAAGAACGCTGCTGACCTGGTAATCGATGCCATCAACGACGGCACCCTGCCCGCACCTATTGAGGGTAAGGGAATTGATGGTCGAATGATTACACCTGTCTATGTTGACGAGGCTGGCGGTGCAACGAAACAAACCTCAGAGTTTCGAAACCTCGTTGAACGCGATGGCGTCGATGCAGTCGTAGGCTACATCTCTTCCGGCGACTGTCTCGCCATCCCAGCGGTCGCTGAAGAACTCAAGATGCTGACCGTATTGTTCGACTGCGGCACGCCCCGAGTTTTCGAGGAAGCTGACTACGAGTATGTTTTCCGCACCCACTCTACCGCCAGCATGGACAACATCGGGGCGGCTCGCTACGTGCACGAAAACGTTCCCGACTTGGAATCTGTCGCAGGCATAAACCAGAACTACTCTTGGGGTCACGACAGCTGGCGCGATTTCACCGAGACTCTAAAGGTCCTGCGTGGCGGCGATCTTGAGATCACGACAGAACAGTTCCCCAAACTGTTTGCGGGCCAGTACGGCGCCGAAATCTCCGCTCTGCAAGTAAACTCCGCAGATGTTATCCACACTTCTTTCTGGGGTGGTGACACAGACGCATTCGTACTCCAGGCAGCCGCTCGTGGTCTGCTCGCGGACAACCAGGTTATCTTCACTGCCGGCGAAACTGCTCTGAACAGCCTTGGCGACCACCTGCCGGACGGCGCCATCATTGGTGCCCGTGGCCCCTTCGGTCCGTTCGCCCCGGAAAGCGAATTAAATACTTGGTTCCAAACAGAGTTCACTGAGCGTTTCGGCACACCGCCGACGTTCCCTGCCTACCACATGGCCCATGCGCTGATTGGCCTCAAGCTGGCTCAAGATAAGGCTGGAGTTGGTGCCTCTACCGAAGAGGTGATCACTGCCTTTGAAGGTCTCGAATTTGACGGCCCAGGCGGCCGGGTTGAGATGAGCCGTGGTAAGGGCCATCAGGCTGCAACAGAGATGGTCTACGGTCGCCTAAAACGAGTAGACGGTGAAATCACCTTTACCGACATTACCCGCTACCCTGCAGATTGCGTCAACCCGCCGGAAGGCGCAGAGACTGTAGAGTGGATCAAAGCCGGCATGCCAGGTGCCGAGTGCAACTGAGCCCACTGACCTAGCAACATACTCATCGGGACCCTCCGGTCCCGATGAGACTTTCCAACGATCTTTCGCACCTCCCCGACCGGTAGATGGCCCGGACGGCAGGCGAGGTCTGTGCAAAGCATCGGGAGTCTTACAATGAAACAACTTCTTGCAATACTGGTGGATGGCTCGGTCTACGCCTCATGGCTGTTCATCATTTCTGCCGGTCTAACCCTGATTTACGGGGTCATGCGCATACTCAATATGTCCCACGGCAGCTTTTACGCCCTCGGTGCGTACTCGGGTGCTGCCATGGTTGGCTGGTATTTTTCTACCGGCTCTGTTCCCTGGTTCAGCTTCGTCGCACTGATCGCCGCCGCCCTTGTCGCCGGCATTTCCGTGGGGCTGTTGGTTGAACGAGGCCTTCTGCGATTCATGTACGGCAGGGACGAGGTCGTCATGATCCTGGTCACCTATGGCGTCCTGCTCATCATGGAAGATGCAATCAAGCTAATATGGGGTGTCGAGCCCTACTTTGCTTACCAACCCTACACCCTACTGGGTCGAACCAAGTTCGCCGGATTATCCTTCGCTAATTACGATTTCATGCTTATCGGCGTGAGCATCCTGATCGGGCTCGCTCTCTGGTATGGCCTGAACCGTACCCGCAACGGAAAACTGCTTCGAGTAGTCATTCACGATCGTGAAATCGCCAGCGCACTCGGCATCAACGTTGCCCGAATCTTCACCATTACCTTTCTGATTGGAGCTGGTATCGGATCACTCGCTGGAGCTTTGACTGCCCCTGGGCTCTCCGTAGTGCCAGGCATGGGCATAGAGGTCATTGTACTTGCGTTCGCTGTGGTCGTGATTGGAGGCCTTGGAAGCATTACCGGTGCTCTGGTCGGTGCCCTGATCGTTGGCATGGCGCGAGCTGCGGCCGTGCATCTGTATCCAGAGGTTGAGCTGTTCGTTATCTACGCGGTCATGGGGCTCGTGTTGGCATTTCGCCCACAAGGCCTGTTTGCCGTTGCCAACGCGAGGAAAATCTGATGAAAACAAGATCCCTATCGCTTTTATTCGTACTCGGGTTGGTAGTCATTGCAGGCGGGCTCCTGCTACCGCAGTGGATGTCCTACCTTTTTACCATCGCGATGGGCAAAGGCCTCGTAGTACTCGGCCTGGTGCTTCTCATGCGCGCTGGCCTGGTTTCCTTTGGCCAAGGCCTTTACTACTGCGTAGGCGCCTACGTTGCCGGCATGCTGACCCAGTTCGTGGGAGTCACTGACATTCTGGTCATCATGCTTGCGTCTGTTGCCGTCAGCGTTGCCATAGCAGCCATCATCGGCCTGCTACTGTGTCGCTATCGAGAGATATTCTTCGCAATGTTTTCGATGGCGTTCTCGATGATTCTGTATGGCTTGCTGGTGCGCAATCAGTTCCTTGGGTCTACTGATGGTTTTAACGTTGCCAATCCCAGCCTACTGGGTTGGACTCCGGGTGCTGAAGCTTCATCAGACCTGGTTCTGATTGTCGCAGTAATCCTCGTAATCGTTCTTGGAGCTGTCGCATGGCGGTACCTGAAATCACTATCGGGTTACGCCGGTGAGGCCGTTCGAGAAAACGAAATTCGGTTGGAGTATCTGGGCGGCTCTGTGTTCCGTGTGGTGTATGTAAAGTACATAATCGCGGCGGCCCTAGCTGCTATTGGTGGCACTATTACCGCTCTGGTGAGCGGTCACGTAGATCCAGAGATGGCGTATTGGACCACTTCAGGCGAGTTTGTATTTATAGCGCTGATGGGTGGGACCGCTCATGTTGCAGCCCCGATCGTTGCAGCCGTTCTGTTTGAGGCCCTGCGCACTTATGCGTTCGCCGTGTCGCCTTACACCTGGCAAATGATTCTGGGCTTTGCCCTGCTGGCAATCATCCTGTTCATGCCATCCGGTCTGTGGTCTCTGGTTGAACGATTCCAAAACAAGAAAGCGAGGAAAACGTCATGAGCGCTTTGTTGAAAACGGTCAATCTGGAGCGAACGTTTGGCGCAGTCACTGCTGCCACCGACATCAATGTTGAACTGAATACAGGCGAGGTAGTTGGAGTTATCGGCTCCAACGGGGCTGGCAAAACCACCTTCATCAATATGGTGACGGGCTATATCCAGCCGTCCGGTGGCGACATTCTCGTGCGCGGTAAATCCATCATCGGGAAGTCACCCAGGGACGTCTCGTTGGCGGGCGTTGGTCGCTCCTTTCAGGTGCCTCAACTATTCCAGGAACTGACGGTTTTGGAGAATATGCTGATTGCATTCGGTTTCTCCGTCGACCGCAAATTGAGCTTTCTTAAGCCTCTCAGATCCAAGGAAAAAGTCGAAAAGGCCCTTTCTGTACTGCGCGAGTATGAAATCGAGCAGTACGCGGAGGAGGTTGTATCTACTCTGCCCCAGGGAGTTCGCAAGCTGTTGGACATTGCAATGGCAATGCTCGCCGAGCCCGGGCTGATGCTGCTGGATGAACCAACCTCAGGCGTTGCCATCGAGGATAAATTCCTGCTGATGGACACGGTTATGGCAGCTGTCCGGAAAAGTGATGCTGCAACGATGTTCGTAGAGCACGATATGGAAGTCGTTCTGCGTTACGCTGACCGAGTTCTCGCGTTTTACGACGGCCGGGTTCTCGCGGATGGCCCCACCCAAACCGTTTTGTCTGACGCCAAAGTCCAAGAATTGGTGGTTGGGCATCACCTCGATCTGAGCGAAAACGAGGCCAGCACCAGCAAGGAGTCTGCCCATGTTAGAACTTAAGAATGTCACTACGGAGATTGCCGGTACCACTATTCTCCGTGACGTCAGCTTTTCCGTCAGCAAGGGTTCTATGGTCGGGCTGATTGGGCGCAACGGCGCCGGAAAGACGACCTCACTCCGATCCATTATGGGCCTCATCAAGCCGAAAGCCGGCCAAGTACTGATCAATGGTGAGGACATGACCAATCAGGGTTCTTATGAGCGCGCAGGCATGTCTATTGGCTATATGCCAGAGGATCGTCGTCTCGTACCTGATCTGACGGTCGAAGAAAACATCATGGCACCAGCGTGGGCCTGCCAACTCGTTAATGCAGAAGCCAGACTTGCCTGGATCTACGAAATGATGCCAGAGGTAGAGTCCTTCTCCGATCGACGAGCGCTCCAATTATCTGGCGGTCAGCAAAAGCTCGTTGCCCTGGCCCGAGCAATGATGACTGGAACCAACTTGCTGCTACTGGACGAACCATTCGAGGGCGTGGCACCGGCACTATCCAGACGACTCGCAAGTGTCTTGAGCACTCTCAAAGATGAAGGCCTAACCGTGTTGCTGTCTGAATCGGATCAATCACATTCCGCAGATCTAGTCGACAAAGCCTTTCAGATCGAACGTGGAAGCGTCGAACCGATTGCGTCGCTGACTTAGGAGGAACAAATGACTGCATTTACGTTTAACACAACCAAAAGCGTTATTTGCGAACCCGGCGCGATCAAGCGCCTCGGGCAAATCGTCAAAGAGCACATGGGCAAAAAGGTACTGCTAGTTACAGATCCCGGGCTGATCAAAGCGGGACTGCTCGACGTGGCTACAACGTCCCTCAACGAGGCAGGCGTGCGATATGAGCTATTCGATGGAGTGGTTGCCGACCCGCCTGTATCGGTCGTAGAGGCAGCGCTAGCTGACGCGCTGGAAGCAGGGGTAGATGGTGTTATTGGATTTGGTGGCGGCTCATCCATGGATGTTGCCAAACTAATTGCGCTTCTTATTGGCGGCGGAGAAAAGCTTGACGACGTGTATGGTGTTGGACAGGCCAAAGGCCAACGTTTACCACTGATTCAAATTCCAACCACAGCAGGAACAGGCTCAGAGGTCACCCCGATCTCAATAATTACTGTTGGTGATACTGAGAAAAAAGGCGTTGTTGCGCCTCAGCTGCTTCCTGACATCGCTCTTCTGGATGCCGAGTTGACACTCGGGCTTCCGGCTCACGTGACCGCGGCTACCGGAATCGATGCCATGGTTCATGCAATCGAAAGCTATACGTCAGCTTCAGCAAACAACAATCCAGTTTCCAAGGCGCTCGCTCGCGAAGCCCTCCGCTTGCTCGGAGCCAATATCGAGACAGCCGTGAAGGATGGCAGCAATGTCAAGGCTCGCTCTGACATGCTGCTCGGAGCGATGCTTGCCGGCCAAGCTTTTGCGAACTCGCCCGTAGCTGCAGTGCATGCTCTGGCTTACCCGATCGGCGGAATTTTCCATGTACCCCATGGCCTTTCCAACGCACTGGTGCTGCCTCACGTCATGCGTTTTAACGCGGAGACTTGTGACAAAGCCTATGCAATTCTGGCGACCGATGTCTTTCCGGATCTGGCAACTGCACCTGTCGATCAGAGGGTTAATCAGTTCATCGACCGTCTTGAGGCTCTAAGCGCTGATCTGGGGCTAGAGCAAACTCTGCGTGAGGTCGGGATTGGGGAGTCAGATCTGGCCACCTTGGCTTCAGATGCCATGAAGCAAACTCGGCTACTTGTGAACAACCCCAGGGAAGTGTCTGAAACTGATGCCTTGGCAATCTACAAGGCCGCTTTCTGATTCGGTCAAATTTTTCATTGATTGAGGTTACTCATGTCTCTTGAATTAAAGAATCGCGAACTTCTGCGCGAACAGGCATATATCAATGGCCAATGGATAATGGCTAAATCGGGGAAGACTTTTGCCGTGACCAATCCGGCCAACGGTGATCAGTTGGCAACGGTGCCGGACATGGATGATACCGACACTCGTGTAGCGATTGAGGCGGCGGAAGCCGCCTGGCCGGCATGGCGTTCCACCCCGGCCAAAGAACGCGCCAACATACTGCGCAAATGGTTCAATCTACTCATGGCCAACCAAGAGGATCTTGCTCGTCTGATGACCGCCGAGCAAGGAAAGCCTCTGGCGGAATCCCGAGGCGAAGTTGGTTACGGTGCAAGCTTTATCGAATGGTTCGCCGAGGAAGCCAAACGGGCCTACGGCGATGTCATACCAGGGCATGGAAAGGACAAACGCATTGTTGTCATCAAACAACCGGTTGGCGTAGTCGCGGCTATCACTCCGTGGAACTTTCCGATAGCGATGATTACTCGTAAAGTTGCGCCAGCTCTCGCTGCGGGCTGCCCTGTAGTGGTGAAACCCGCCGAGGATACACCTCTCTCCGCACTGGCCATCACCGCACTGGCGGAAGAAGCCGGTGTACCGGCCGGTCTGATCAACATCATCACATGTTCCAAACCTAATGCAGTCTCTGTAGGTAGCGAGCTGACAGGTAATCCTATTGTGCGCAAAGTTTCGTTTACAGGATCTACGCCGGTCGGAAAGCTCCTGATGCGACAAGCGAGCGACACCGTCAAAAAGGTCAGCTTGGAACTTGGTGGCAATGCCCCCTTCATTGTTTTCGATGATGCCGATTTGGATGCGGCTGTTGCCGGCCTTATGGCCTCCAAGTACCGCAACACAGGACAGACCTGCGTCTGCGCAAACCGAGTTTACGTTCAGGCCGGCGTTTACGACGCCTTTACCGAGAAACTAAAGACTGCGGTCAGTAAAATGGTGGTGGGTCCCGGCCTCGAAGGCGAAACGCAGCAGGGCCCACTCATCAACGATGCCGCGCTTACTAAGGTCAAACGACACATTGAAGACGCTAAATCGAAGGGGGCAAAGGTTGTTATGGGTGGCCAAGCTCATGCCCTCGGCGGTACCTTCTTTGACCCCACAATCCTCACCGATGCCACGCAGGAAATGCTGATCGCCCGAGAGGAGACTTTCGGGCCCGTTGCGCCGTTGTTCAGGTTTGAAACCGACGACGAGGCAATCTCCATGGCAAATGATTCCGAGTTCGGCTTATCAGCCTATTTTTACAGCCGGGATATCCATCGTGTATGGCGCGTGGCGGAAGAACTGGAATCAGGAATGATTGGCGTCAACGAAGGCATTATCTCTACAGAAGTGGCTCCATTTGGCGGAGTAAAGGAAAGCGGCCTTGGCCGGGAAGGCTCCCACTACGGTCTGGATGAGTACATGGAGCTTAAATACCTGTGCCTGGGCGGAATGAAATAAATCCCAAATAAACCAGGGCGCCCCGATGTCAGGAATCGAGGCGCCCAAAGTTATACTCTTGGAGGGCCAAGGTGAATCGACAGGATTTCTCGGTTTTCTACCCCGTCTACACCCGCTGGATGGACAACGATGTATACGGACACGTGAACAACGTTACCTATTACTCCTATTTCGACTCAACGATTAATCGATACCTAATCGAGCAAGGTGGCCTCGATATTCACTCGGCCAAAATAGTGGGCTATGTCGTTAGCTCATCCTGCCAATTCCGACGCCCCGTTGCATATCCAGATTCAATTTCAGTCGGTCTCAGGGTCTCGAAGCTTGGTAACAGCTCCGTTACTTATGAGTTAGGTATCTTCAAAGAATCGGAAGAAGAAGCCGCAGCCCATGGTCAAGTGGTGCACGTTTTCGTGGACCGTGACCAAAACTGCTCTGTACCCATGCCTGCACAAATTCGCCACTGCCTTAATGAAATCTTGGCCGCCCAAGTTAGTGCAGAAGAAATTTGAAACTCTCCCGAGGATAGAAAATGAACAGTTCATTCGCCTATGCCCTGCTCATGCTGGTCGCAGGGATAGGAATACCCGTGATGGCAACGCTTAACGGTGGACTCGGCGCGAGACTTCAGAGCCCTGCCCTCGCCGCAACGATTCTCTTTTTTGTTGCCCTGGTTCTAGCAATTTCTTATTTGATCACCACAGAGGGTTTTCCTGAGAGAATTTTTCCGGCCAATGTTCCCGTTTACTTCTACTTCGGGGGCTTCTTTGTACTCTTCTATATTCTGACAATCACTTGGGTAGCGCCTCGCTTCGGCATATCCAATGCAATTGCTTTCGTATTGCTGGGACAGCTCATCGCAATGAGTCTCATTGACCATTTTGGTTTGATGGGCGTGCAGAAGTTCACCATGAGCCTAAAGAGGCTTACTGGGTTGGGCGTGATGACAATCGGTGTTTTCCTGGTACTGAATAAGGTCCCGGGCGGGGCACGATGAGGAATTGGCTGAAGTGCCGTTAAAGGTGAAATCGGGCCGTGCTGCAAAGCCAGAGGAAGAATTTCCTAAGCGCGACTTCGCACAAACTTGATGCATCCGGCCTAGTTTTGGGGCACTTCGAGAATCAATTGTCGTTGGCGAGTGATAAGGAAAGCGCCCATACGCCCCAAAAAACATTGGTTAAACAAAAGGTTAAATAATCTCCTTGATTGTTGGCACAAAATTTCCTTAACTAGTTAGCAAGTTACAGAAGCTGGCTAAAACCGTAAGTCTTCAAAAATAGCAGCGCTGGAATGGGCGCTAAGGTATCGAAGCCTGAACATTCGCAATTCGCGAGTGCTCAGGCTTTTTTTATGGAATAAGAAGATGTCTGCAATTGTGAATGTTGGATTACTAGTATCGTCTCACGGCACCTACCAAGATCTGGGGCGCAGTACTTTAGCGGGGCTTCGAGACGCAATTACAGAAATCAACGAGGATCCGGCTTACGACTTCACTATCGACTCAACCGAACACGACCCCTACGGCGAGCTTCATGGGTATGCGGTGGGCCTAGATCGCCTCATGGAAAGCGGTGCCAAACACATATTCGGGACAACAACGTCTGCAAGTCGCAAAGAAATCATTCCAGACCTGGAACGTGCGAATCGCCTGCTCTGGTACTCCTGTCCATATGAAGGCTACGAGTGCAGCGAGAGTGTTCTATACCTCGGCGGCTGCCCCAATCAAAATCTTTTACCTTTGATGCAGTATGCAATTGCCAATTTTGGCGCTAGGGCATGCTTGGTGGGTTCGAATTACGTTTGGGGTTGGGAAAGTAACCGGATTGCACGAGAGCTAGTAGAAACGGCTGCAGGCGAGGTTACTTCAGAAAAATACTACCGTTTCGGTGACACGGATTTCGATGCCCTCATCGAAAACATCATGAGCCTCAACCCTGGCTTTGTTTTGAACAACCTGGTCGGTGAGTCCTCATACCACTTCCTCCGGCAGTTAAGCGCAGCTTGCTCAAAGAAAGGCATTCGCATCCCTGTACTCAGTTGCAACTTTACAGAGTCCGAACTGCCGCGCATCAAAGGTACAGACTCCATTCGATTGCTGTCTTGCGGTGCTTTTTTCGAATGCGTCGCTCCCTCGTTTGTCGCCAGACAAAGTGCATTACATGGGAGACAGCCCTTCTCGCACTATTACACCGCCGCCTATATCTCAATGCATCTGTTCGCCACGGCAAGACAGAAAGTTGGACATGACGATCCTGAAGCCATTGCCAATGCTCTGTATCAACTGAAATACCAATCTTTGTTGGGCGAGATAACAATTGCTGAGCACAACAACCACCTTAGCCTGCCCAGCTACATCGCCGAGGCTAAGGGAAACCAATTCGAGCTCGTCCATATTGAAAGCGGATCGATAGCCGCAGATCCATACCTGGTTCAAAGCAACTTCGACGTGTTTCGGAACCTTGCCGCGCGGAGTACCCAAGGCAACTTTCTGAGGGTAGTCAAATGACAGAAAACAATCAGTCTTTTCCCGGCCGCCGAAAGCTATTGCTAATTGATTGTGACGACCGTACCCAGCAAATGCTCACCAAAAGCATCCGGCGCCTTGGCATGGAAGCGCTCTCGGCAGACTCAGCTGCTCAGAATCTCGACGAGAGCATCCTTGCTGTGATTGTTGAAATTGATGAGTTACAAAGCCAAGAAATTTTGAACCAGGCCCGTAACCAGGGGTTACCCATAATCGCACTTTCGCGCCACGAAACACTGTCACAAATCCAGAGCGCAATTCGGGTGGGCGCAACCGCCATGCTAAATCGGCCGCTAACTCAGAGCTCCGTGTACACCACGCTGATGATGGCCAGTAATTTAAGAGAACAGATAAACGCTTTGAAGGCTGAAAACTCGCGCCAATCCCTCCAAATACAGGCTCGCCCTCAAATCGCCAAAGCGGTCGCAAGGCTAATGACAGATCTAAAAATTGATGAGCACGATGCCTTCGACCGCATTCGCTCTTTATCAATGGAACTCAACATCAGTATCGAAGCGATCTGCAGTGATATCGAGCAGATTGAACCTACCATTGAGATCAGGAACTAATTATGTCTGCTCTCCAATTAATCAAAAAGCTCTGTCGGCATAAATCAGTTGCCTTCTCGCTTTTTGTCATTGTCTCCGTCGTCTTTGCATCACTCTTTGCATCCTGGATTGCGCCTTACGATCCGAACAAACAGTTCTTCGAAGGACTCACTATGGAGGGTGCTCCCCTTGCTCCGAACAGTACCTTTTTACTAGGCACAGACCTGCTGGGGCGAGACCTCTTATCCCGGTTGATTTATGGAGCACAGACCTCGCTTATCATCGGCATTGTCGCCAATGGCATCGCAATCCTCATTGGCACCTTAGTCGGGGTTACCGCCGGTTTTCTTAGAGGCTGGGTCGGGAACGTTTTAATGCGGATGACCGACCTTATGATGGCATTTCCCGCGCTTCTGCTGGCGATCGCTCTGGCAGCCATCCTTGAACCTAGCCTATGGATAGTAGCTTTGGTCATCGCCATGGTTAACTGGGTGCAAGTTGCCAGGGTCATCTATTCCGAAACCATAGCGATCTCATCCCGAGAATTTATAGCAGTGGAAAGGACGCTGGGCGCCAGCACTCGTCGCATCCTCTTCTCTCACCTGCTCCCCCACTTGCTGCCCACGATTATGGTCTGGGCCACGTTAGGAATCTCTACCACCGTATTGTTGGAAGCCACACTCTCGTTTCTTGGCGTTGGTGTTCAGCCGCCCACGCCAAGCTGGGGCAACATCATTTTCGAAAGTCAGACCTATTTCACCTCTGCTGTTTGGCTGGTGCTCTTCCCGGGAACACTGATTGTCCTGCTTTCGCTCAGTTTCAACCTCGTCGGTGATGCCTTGCGAGATGAGCTTGATCCATCTCTGAAAGGGAGAGACTAATGGCTATTTATATTCTCAGACGTCTGGCCTATGCCGTTCTGATCTTGCTGGGCGTATCGTTCATTACTTATCTGCTCCTTTACCTGATCCCGGCGGATCCAGCGCGGCAGTTGGCGGGACGAAGTGCCACTCCAGAAACGGTAGCCAATATCCGAGCACAATTAGGTTTGGATCTACCCTTCTACCAGCAGTATTTCCAATACCTGATGAACCTGGTTCAGGGGGACCTCGGCAGGTCTTACATTCAAAGGACAGAAGTCTCCGCATTGATCGGGTCACGACTTTCTGCCAGTTCGCAACTCTTGGTCTGGGGTATTGGGTTTGAACTGCTGATTGGTATCAGCCTTGGCGTTTTAGCCGCGTTGAAACGGAATACGGCTCTGGATAGAGGCTTAATGGCGTTCTCGTTCGTGGGAGTTTCGTCACCCCATTTCATCGCATCCATGCTGTTTCTTTACCTGTTTGCCGTCCACCTGGAGTGGTTCCCACTCGGCGGTTATGGCACGACGCACCATATTCTTTTGCCCGCCATCACACTCGGCCTGCTTGGCAGTGGCTGGTACTCACGGATGGTTCGCTCGTCGATGATTGAGGTCTTACAGCAAGACTTCATTAGAACGGCCCACTCCAAGGGTCTGACAAGGATGCGCGTCATTTTCCGCCATGTCCTTCCCAACGCAATTATCCCAGTGATTCCGATGGTCGGTATCGACATTGGCATCTTCATCGGTGGCTTGGTGGTCGTCGAGTCTGTATTCGGCTGGCCCGGACTTGGACAGCTCGCTTGGCAAGCCATTCAACGTGTCGATATTCCCGTCATTGTTGGAGTCACCATGGTGTCTGCAGTCGTCATTGTCCTTGCAAATCTTATTGCCGATCTACTGGTTCCCTTAGTCGATCCTCGGATCAACCTTGAGAAGTCGTAAGAGCACTAACCATAAAGAAGCAAAATGATAATCAACGGAGCACGTACTATGACCTTGAAAACTCGTAAAAGCCTCTTCACGAGTACTATCGCATCACTCATGTTTGCCGCCTCTGTTCAGGCAGCTGAACCGAAGAGCGGCGGCGATATCATTGTGACTTATCAAAATGACGTCGCAACGCTTGACCCAGCTATCGGTTACGATTGGCAAAACTGGTCCATGATAAAAAGCTTGTTTGACGGCCTGATGGACTACGATCCAGGAACCACCGAACTCAGGTTAGACCTCGCCGAGAGCTACACGCTGTCCGACGACGAAAAGACCTATACCTTCAAATTACGCCCAGGGGTTAAATTCCATAATGGCCGCGAAATGAAAGCGGCCGATGTTAAGTATTCTTTGGAGCGAACCTCCAACCCAAATACAAAAAGTCCTGGCGCCGGTTTCTTTTCTCCAATCGTTGGCTATGACGCGGTTTCCAAAGGGGAGACCACTGAATTGGAAGGTGTCAAAGTCGTTGACGACTACACCGTATCGATTGAGCTGACTGCTCCAAATGCGACCTTCCTGCACGTAATGGGACTGAACTTTGCGTCTATCGTGCCCAAGGAAGAGGTCGAAAAATACGGTGAAGATTTTGGTAAGAATCCGGTTGGCACTGGAGCTTACGAGCTCACAGACTGGACTCTTGGACAAAAGCTCGTATTCGAGAAAAATCCAGAGTATTTCCGCTCGGGCGTTCCTTACATCGACACCATCACCTTCGAAGTCGGCCAAGAACCGTTGGTGGCATTGCAGCGCCTGGAACGGGACGAAGTGGACATCGCGGGCGACGGGATTCCCCCGGCGAAATACCTTCAGTTTAAAAATGATCCGCGATTCCAGGATCTAATGGTCACAGGTGACCAGCTACACACGGGATACCTGACGCTAAATGTCACGATGCCTCCGCTGGACAACCTTAAAGTACGTAAAGCGATCAATATGGCGATTAACAAAGACCGCATCGTACGCATCATCAACGGCCGGGCAACACCTGCGAATCAGCCCTTACCGCCAGCGATGCCTGGTTACGACTCGGATTACGAAGGGTATAAATTTGATCCTGAAGGCGCGAAGGCCTTGCTGGCAGAGGCAGGCTTCGCGGACGGTTTTGAAACAGAATTGTTCGTCATGAACACCGATCCTCAGCCGCGAATTGCCCAAGCTATGCAGCAGGATCTGGCGAATATCGGCATTACGGCGAATATCAAATCGCTAGCACAAGCCAATGTTATAGCAGCTGGTGGCGTTCAGGATCAGGCTCCAATGGTTTGGTCCGGTGGCATGGCGTGGATTGCTGACTTTCCCGATCCTTCAAACTTCTGGGGACCGATCCTTGGCTGTGACGGCGCAGTTCCAGGAGGCTGGAATTGGGCTTGGTATTGCAACGAAGAACTCGATGCTAAAGGTGCTAAGGCAGATGCTATGGCCGCTGCAGAGCAACAAGAGGCTAGAACTGAGCTGTGGGGTGAAGTATTTACTCAAGCAATGGCAGATGCTCCTTGGGTTCCAATTTTTAACGAGCAACGGGTCACCGTGCACTCCAAGAGAATGGGCGGTGAAGATGCGCTCTACGTCGATCCTGTGCATGTCCCTGTCAACTACGACTATATCTGGGTGAAGTGATGTGTGAGAACAGCCTCGTAAAAACCATCCATGGTCATCACCACCACCATGGATGGGATAACAGCATTGCACCAGTTGCACGAGTAGCGCCGGGAACCACCCTGGAACTTGAGTGCAAAGACTCCGGCAATGGGTATTTCACTTCTGATTCGACTGTGGAATCGGTTCGTGACATGCCCTTTGATAAAATCAACCCTGTCACTGGGCCTGTCTATGTCGAGGGCGCGGAACCTGGTGACATCCTGAAAATTACCATCGACAACTTTCGGCCCTCAGGATTTGGCTGGACAGCCAATATTCCCGGGTTCGGCTTGCTCACAGACCAGTTCAAAGACCCAGCACTGGCTCTCTGGAATTACGATACATCAAGCATGGCGCCAGCAATGTTCGGCAAATACGCCAGGGTACCCCTCAAACCATTTGCCGGAACGATCGGTTTGGCATTGGCAGAACCGGGCTTACATTCCGTGGTTCCGCCCCGCCGGGTCGGAGGTAATCTGGATATCCGCGATCTAAACGCCGGGGCGACGCTGTACCTGCCAGTTGAGGTCGCGGGCGCTCTGCTATCGATCGGAGATACTCACGCGGCCCAAGGGGACGGAGAGATTTGTGGCACTGCAATTGAGAGTGCCATGGACATTACCGTCACTTTGGATCTGATCAAAGATACGCCGCTTGCGATGCCACGATTTACTACGGCAGGTCCAGTAACTCGGCACCTCGATCAAGCGGGCTACGAAGTCTTCACGGGTGTGGGCCCAGACCTTATGCAAGCGGCGCGAGATGCTGTTAGCGGAGCCGTTGAGTGGGTTGCTCGCGAGCACGGCATGCCAGTCGAGCAAGCTTACATGCTGTGTTCCGTGTGTGGAGACCTACGCATCAGTGAAATTGTCGACATGCCTAACTGTGTCGTGTCTTTCTATGTTCCCAAAGTCGTTTTTAACTAGGAGATGACGTGAGTATGACTGTCCCTGATTCGGCACAAGCCGGGAAATCGCTTTTATCGGTTGAAAACCTGAGCATTGAGTTTGGTCAGGGTCAGTCATGTAAGCGAGTCGTTGACGACCTTAGTTTTAATCTGAACAGGTCAGAAACACTTTGTATTGCAGGAGAGTCTGGTAGCGGTAAATCGTTATCAGCGCTCGCGATCATGGGGCTTTTGCCCAAAATGGCCCGCACTCCGAGTGGTGCCATTCTTTTTCATAATGAAGAGTTACTCAGCAAGTCTGAGCCGGAAATGCAAAACATCCGGGCCAAACAAATTGGGATGATTTTTCAAGAGCCAATGACATCTTTGAATCCAATCATGCGCATTGGAGATCAGATGATGGAAACCCTCAAGCGCCATCGCATCGCATCAGGTGATGCAGCATGGCAACACATCCGGTCTATGCTCGACGCCGTTCGGATACCCAAAGTCTCCGAGCGTCTGCGCCAATACCCGCATGAACTTTCCGGCGGGTTACGTCAAAGAGTTATGATAGCGATGGCGATGCTCTGCAGCCCACAGATTCTAATCGCCGATGAACCGACCACAGCCCTCGATGTCACCATCCAGGCCCAGATACTGGAATTGATTCGAGAGCTTCAGAAAGAGTATCAAACAGGCGTACTGATGATTACCCATGACATGGGCGTTGTTGCTGAAATGGCGGACAACGTCGTCGTGATGAATCGCGGTGTTGTGGAAGAAACAGCTCCAATCCGAACCCTATTTTCTAATCCAGCTGCAGCCTATACCAGGCAGCTTCTAGCCGCCGTACCTCGACTGGGGACAGCACCGCCCCTATCAGAGAGGCCGGAACGCCCGCCGGTACTTGAAGTGGAAAACCTGAGTGTCCGCTATCCAATGCGGAAGAATTCCTTGTTCGAGCCACCGAGGGAAGTACACGCTGTCGATCACGTTAACTTTGTACTTCACGAGGGTGAAACCCTTGGTCTGGTTGGGGAAAGCGGTTGCGGAAAATCTACAACCGGGCGAGCGCTCATGAGCATGCTCAACTTTGAAGGCTCGATTAAGGTTCTGGGAAAAGATATCAGAGGCCTAAAAGGAAGCGCCCTGAAGGCGATTCGACAAGACATTCAGATGGTCTTTCAAGACCCCTTCGCCGCTCTCAATCCAAGAAAGACCATTGCCGAGCTTGTAGGAGAACCCCTTCTCATCCACGGTCGTGGCAATGCTGAAGAACGTAAGGAACGCGTAGCCCAATTGCTATCGCAGGTTGGATTACCGGAAGCAGATGCTATGACACGCTATCCACATCAGTTTTCCGGCGGCCAGCGCCAACGTATTTGCATAGCTAGGGCTTTGGCACTGAACCCGAAAATCATCGTTGCGGACGAGCCGGTCTCGGCATTGGATGTGTCTGTGCAGGCACAGGTCCTTGACCTTATGGAAGATCTACAGAGCCAGTACAATCTGAGCTACTTGTTCATTTCTCACGATATGGCCGTGATTGAGCGCTTATGCCATCGAGTCGCAGTTATGTTTGGTGGAAGAATCGTTGAAATTGGTTCGAGGGATCAAGTCCTGCACAATCCCCAGCACCCTTACACACAGCGCTTACTTTCTGCAGTCCCGATTCCTGCCCTGGACAGCAAGAGAGACTTTCGGGCGCTCCTGGAAGACAATAAAACCCCAGATCCGATAAAACCCAAGGGGCACCAATCTAAACCAAGTCAGTATGGCGAAATAAACCAAGGCCACTGGGTGGCCTTGGAGGCTTAGGATTCTGAGGCGCCACTCTCGTGGATATCGGCAAGAGCGAGGAAATTGCCAATATCCGCGATATCTGAATCTACGGCTACAAGTTCCGAATCGTCATTGAGTTGGACCCCGGATTTCCCAATGGTTTGTCGAGGCTCTATCTGCTCTTCCACTATAACGGACAGCCGCTCTGCTTCAGAGGGCAAAGCCGATTGCCCCCCGAGCCTTCGTTGCGTGATCCTTATGCGGCGATAGTCGCTCTTCAAACTAAAGCATGTTCGCAGATCCTCGCTCCAATAACCGTTGGATCTTTCGGATCCTTTTTCTGGAATCTATGAGATTGGCTTCTTGTTGGCTGTTAGACGGAGCTTCTCTATCGTCCCCATGGCTCGATAAGCTCAACATCCTTGAAGAATATTGCCTCGATTTAGTGGCCGAAGCCGGAAGAGGTTCTTATATAGGATCCTCCGGCTGTTTTTTCTCCGCTCAGTTTAAGAGTTTCTCTAGGCTTGGAACGCTGACCTCGTAACTGATGAAGTCCGGGCGACCGTTGCCTACAAAACCATAAACCTTTCCATTCAAAAAAAGCATGCCCGGTGCCTCCTCTTGGGTACCCCAAACTAAGCGTTCTTCCTCGAAGATTGTTCTCATGATCGCCGCCCCAAGTGCTGTCCCTTCCATCTTGTATTTGACCATCGGATCGATCTTTCGGTTGCCGGGGTTAGGCTCGTATTTCAGCTCGCCTTCGGCGGTGTATTCACCCTCAGAGTAGATTCGAATCTCGGCACTGTTGCCCGGTAATGTTTTCCAGGCCACCGGAAAGCCCAATAGCTGTGGCAGTACGCTGTCTGGATCGACCTCAGAAGCGCCACCCACATCAACTGTAATGACAAGGTCCAAGGGCCAATAAATAAACGCTGGACTCGGATTTTGTACTGGCAACTGCATCGTGAAGACCGAATCGGATCGCTGATCGCAACCCTGAACACAGTTCAGCTGGGCGCCCAAAAGATCTGATGCCTTCTGTAACCTTCCACGAATCAGTGCGTTGGTCGCAATTTTCGCCTCTTTGGCATTCGTGATGGTCTTTCCATTCCATTCGGCCGGCAAGAAGGCCTGGCTGACGTAATCGAGGCTCCCGTCCCCGGAGAGAATGCCAAGCATCATTGTTGTTACGCCAAGCGTCAGGCCAAGATCAGAGGATATTTCACCGGCAATCGCATCACCCGCCATGCTGGCGTTGGTGGATTTTTCTGCAGTGGTCCACTGACGAACATACTCAGTCTTGAGGATGGCCGACTCTATTTCTGCTCGTGTGTTTTCTTCCGCCAAATAGCGGCCGAAAAAAGCGACACGGGTAAGCTGATCGTCTGTCATCTCCGCATCTATATAATCCGGGTTGTTCAGTGCATCTTTAAGCCAGGGGGATGAGGCGCAACCAGTCACAAGGGTGACGAGAGAGAGAATTGCAAGCTTTTTGCAACGACGTAAGGGATGGCTCATCGGGAGTGTGATCCTTAACAGCGGCGGATTTGAGTTTTGAAACAGGGCTCAGAAGATACCACCTATGTTATTGATTCAAAGTCACAAAGAGTAAATTTAACTTTGTTTGGCATCTTTTACTCACCAGACGTGTAAGCGCGGACTTCCGGAAAGGCCTTAAAAAACTGCACTCCCCGTCAGATACACAGTAAACTTGGCGCAATATGGATGATTGACGAGTCATTAGAGAGGAAACGCAGTAGTGGCCGATTACAAAAGGATGGCAGGGGAAAAACAGGAAACTCAGGTTGCGTACTTTCTGGATCGATACTTTGGCAGTGATAACAGTTACAGAATCCTTAACAACCTAGCGATTGAGGTGAATGGTTTTAACTCTCAAATCGATCACCTGATCATTTACAAAGCCGGATTCATCGTCGTTGAAAGCAAGAGCATTCAGGGTTCAGTCCGGGTAAATTCCCTGGGTGAGTGGGAAAGATCCTACAAAGATGAATGGTTCGGAATCCCCTCCCCGGTGCAGCAAGCCGCAGTGCAGATTGATAACCTCAAGGCTCTACTCAGGGAAAACAGCTCCCAGCTGCTCGGGAAGCTTCTGGGCATACAGAAAGGTTTTGCTCTGCGACAGTATAAAACTGTGATCGCCATTTCCAGTTCTGCAAGGCTTGACCGGGACAATATCCCTGCGGATATCTCGCAACATATTGTCAAGACTGAGTTTCTCGTCGATAAGGTCAAAGACCTCACCCTGGCGGCCCAAAACGGGCTTAAAAGCTTTGCCAAGTCTGAGCCGCGATTCACAACTGAGGAGATGGATCGGATTTACGCCTTCTTGAAGGCTTACCAGCAGTCCAGCGAACCAGCACTGAAACCTGAGACTAAGCCAACAGTGCAGTCTGCTGGAGAGCCGGAACTGCCGGCCCAAAGGCTTGTAACGATGACTTGCAAACAATGTGGCGAGACCGAAGCCCTATCGGCGCAATATGGCCGCTTTGGTTACTACGTGCATTGCGCTAGATGTTCAACGAACACTGCTCTGAAACACGCCTGCCCAGCTTGTGGTTCAGGCTCCACTAAAACAAGAAAATCGAAAACCGATATGTTCCTGGATTGTCAGTCTTGCAGGGAAAGCACCCCGTTTACCGTTAAATGGGTTACTACCGCAGGATCCATCTGACTGACTCGCAAGCGCTTACCGGTCTCTGGCGTTTCCCGCATTCATTGGGCTATATATTGAAGAACATCGCCTTTTGATACCAGGGGGTTCCGTGGAGCACATTGACAAAATCACCCGGCAATCGCTTTACGAAGAAGTTTGGGCCGAGCCCGTTTCCCGGATCTCGCCTCGCTACGGAATCTCAGGAGTCGCACTCGGGAAGGTTTGCCGAAAATACAAAATACCGCTCCCGCCACGAGGATACTGGGCCAAAGTAAATGCCGGACATTCTCCGAAAAAACCCCCTCTACCAGCTTCGAAGAAGTTTGGTAATTGCTCATTGCCTCTCAGCCGATCCCCCACCCATGATCCCCATAGCTCAGACCAACCCCGGAAAAAAGCCCTTACAGCCCAAGAACGGGTCGGCTTCATTGATGTGGCTGAGGAACTTCAATCACCGCACCCATTGATTCAGGCTGCCTCAAAGAGACTGAGGCTCAAAACGGGTTGGGATAACTACAAGGGCCTACGTTCTGCCCCCGGAGAGGTTTTTCATTTCGAGGTGACTCGCGGTGCCCTTGATCGGGCCCTGTTGATCGGCGACGCCTTGATAAAAGCCTTTGAGTGCCAAGGCATAAAGGTTTGGATCGACGCTGAAAAAAATCTCACCCTCATTGGCTTGAGCGAAACAGGTCTCGCATTAACAATCAGCGAGCATGTTGCGCGAACAAAACACGAGATCACTGCGGCTGAGCAAAAAGCCATTGATCGCTGGCGCCGTTCTCCGCATCGCTGGGGCATTGGCGGTGGCTATCCTAGCCCACCCGATTACGATTACTACCCTACTGGAAAACTTACGATTTCGATCGGGGCTTACCCATCAAGAAACTGGGGAGACACGCCCAAGAAGTCGTTAGAGAAGCGTCTGCATCAGGTTGTTGCCGGAGCATTGGATCTGATTGAGGAATATCGCATCCAGGCAGAAAAACGAAAATGCAGACGCATGGCCTGGCAAGAAGCTAAAGATCGGTACGACCGCCAAATGGCGCTAAAAAAACACGAACAGGCTCAGCTCGAAAGATTGAAGCTCAAAGCTTCCCAATGGCAAGAGGCCCAAAGGTTGCGGCAATACATCGAGGCCGTTGAACACTCTGCAGCGAGAGAGGGCCAGCTCAATGAAGAACTCACAGACTGGTTGAGCTGGGCTCGGGTCAAAGCGGATTGCATCGACCCATTGATCGCGGTATCCGATATTATTCTCGATAGCCCAGAGCCTAAGTCACCGGGTCCTTATTATTAAACTTGGAGGCGGACTGCCTTTGATCGGAGAGGCCCTCGACTGGCGCATCACCCCGAAACACAGTAATTGGGCATGGTTCGACAAAAGTGAAAAATGGCCGCAAACAGGGTCACGACAGCCGATATCGACGGGACTATCACCGTAGTGGACTCCAAATGCACTTACGAGTCTGCGGCCTATAGTCAGCAGTCGGATAAAGATTTCAACGTACTCTCTGAGTCCACTTGGAGTCCACTTGGAGTCCACTTGGAGGACACTCGATCGGCGACTCCGCTCCTCAAAGCTTCTGGCTCTAAGCCAAAGCCCTGAAAACACGCAAAAATTGCGTTAACTCAGCTGGACAATCACTATTACGGCAGGCAAAGTTATAAACAAGATTGAGGCAGCGGCCTCCGCGTGTAGCTGGCACCGTAAAACCAAACAGCTTCTCCAAAGTTGATCGCTTCTCGGTCAAATCAAAATGCCCGGCAGGGCAAACCTAACGTACACTTCCGTACACTTCCTTTCTGGAATCATCCTAACCAAAGGCCCAGCGGGCCAATCTGCATCCGCAACGCCTATGCGTTCGCGATTTCTATGAGATCGAAAATAGCTTTTGTCAGCCTCACGTCACCCACTGATCGAGGCTGAGTATCGAGAGCTCTCCCCCACCACGGTGTCACCGCGACTACGAAATTGGTTTCATCCAAGGAGCCTCCACAGAGACGTTTTGTATGAAATGTTTCAAAGAAGGCGTGGTTGAGCCATCTAAAGCCTGTTTTAGCCAAACAGAAACAGGACGAAATGCGACGAAAGCCGGATTCACCCGCTCGTCGCACCTCCACTTATGCCCAACAGGGCATCCAATGATTCTTGTGAAAGGCACCGCAAAGGGCAGCGGTGACGGGGACACCCCGTTAGGCCGGAGCTTTCAAGCGCGATGTAAAGCGTTGCTTGACGGCATGCGACTGACTCTCGCCAAAGCACCAACGTCTCACAAGCGATAACTCACAAATGCCCATGGCAGCGCGGCCTGCCGGATGTCTTCAACCACATCAAACAACCGCTTCCCTATGGGTCTGCGAGCGCCCCTTAACAACTCAAGACTTGCGAAAAATTTACCATTACAGGATTCAGTTCGGGGAAAACCATGAGTAAAAACTTTGGCTTAGGCAGCAGGAGCATGAAAAAGGCCGGCATGTTTGCCTTAAAGCATGCAGAGATGGTTGGTGCTATCTCGTTTCAGACCGCGGCGGATCTGGGCCAGCGGTGGGGTCAATTCTGCGAGTTTGCAAGTGAGCATGGAGTTCGGCAAATGGAGTACGTTGATGGCGCGCTCGTCGTCGAATACGGCAACCAACTGGCCGCACGGGTCCGGGAAAATCTCAACCGCTTACCGGGAGAAACCTATTCAGATACAGAGCTGCCATTGATCCGTGCGTCAACCGCTCAGAACCGGATCAGTGCGGTGAACACCGTCATGACATTGGGCACAAAGGGCCAGTGGGTTCCGATCAGCCCAACCTCCTCCTCAGAATGCGGTATTGCTAAACGTACCCACGTTCGAATAGTCCCACCGACCGGTCTCAATCGCGACCATCTGCAACGAGCAATGGCGCGATTGGATGCGCGGGGGCGTACGATCACATGCCTTGCCCGGGAACTCGGCCTGCGTAGCAAAGAAGCAAGTTTGCTTGATGCTGTTTCTGCATTGAATGAGGCAGTTAAAACGGGAGAAGTCACTATCGAGTACGGTACCAAAGGAGGGAAATCGCGAAGACTCACAGTCAGTTCGGACTGGCAGCTTTCGGCATTGCGACGAGCAGCCGATATTCAAGGGACCGCACGGGCTGTAATACCGTCAGAAGAGGATTGGAAGTCCTGGCGAGAGAATGGCCTTCGCTTCATCCGTGAAACCATTCAGCAATCTGGCATCCGAGGCATTCATGACCTGCGAAGTGCTTATGCCTGTGAACGATACGAACAGCTAACCGGCTTCCGTGCTCCGGTCCTGGGCGGCAACGCGCCCCGCGACCTGGATCGGGAGGCCCGTCAGAAGATTTCAGCCGAACTCGGCCACAGTCGTATCGACATTACCAACGCTTATCTTGGAGGGCACCGATGATGGCCTTTATTCGTCGGGAGCTTCGACATCAACTTCACCTCTACGCGCGCAAAGGCGGCAAAAAATCGCGGCGGCGCCAGGTCAAGCGAATTGAAATATTTGTGGAGTGGTGCCATCGACCGGCCGAGCAAATCGGTCGACGGCAGGTTCATGAATTTTTCGAGGCTCACCAGTTCGCGCCGACCACAGCACGCGATTATTACTATGCCGTTTGCAAGCTGTGGACGCTCATGGGCCGGACGGGAAAACCGCCCTTACCCCCAACCCTTGGAGAGTGAGCCCCCTGCGAGCGATCTTTCTCACTTTGCCGGCCCGCAGAAATAGTGGCTGGGTCAGCGTCCGTCACCGAACAATGCGTCAACGGCGTTCAGAATGTCATGCTTAAAATACCATTCGCTAACCGGATAATCGGTGGAAGGGATCTCGGCCAGCCTTCTGGCAAAGAAACCTCCGATAGACAGCCAAGCTACCTTCTCGCCCAAGACAATTACTCGCTCGAATTCCTGTTGTTCCAGCACATCAAACAGGTCCGCCGACCGGTCACGAATCTCGTTAATCAACGGTTCATATTGCGTCCCAGTTGCCATGACTGGCAACACGATCAGCGTATCTGTGCTGGGGCAGGTCCCGCCGGCGTAGCAGAAATTCACATCCGACGTTGGTGCTGTCTCTTGAAAGCGATTTGTGTTTTGGAATTGGCGCAGCATTTCTTCGTGGTGAGTCCGAAGCATCGAAATCACAGAGACTGATGCGGGCGTGCGTTCCATAAGCGCACCAAGAAAAATGGCCGTTGCGTCAATCTGTTGAGGATTTGATCGGTAACAAGTAGGCCGCCCCTTATACTCCTCATAACCGTTGAAGGGTGGCAGGTTGAGCCAATAGATATGCTGTGGAATTCTCATAAAATCGGTCCTGTGTTGAATCAATTCAATTTCAAGGTACCCGATTTGGAACCCTCGGAAAGTCGTCAAATTGCCCGAAAATCGCAATTAGAGCGGTATCAACAAAAAAAGGGACATAAACGCAAAGCCCCAACCAAATTTTGAGCTGCGTAATGACGGACGTGCTTCAGGTATCGTTAATAGAGAGGGGCCCATGGCCACGGACAAGAATGCCGATTGCCCATCACCTTTGAGCAGGTTTCAGAGTGTGCGCTTGATGCAATGTGCTTCCGGCGCAGGTTGAAGCGTCATAGCTAACGATTTGGAGTGCGAGATCAATATGCAGCTGTGTGAAACAATGGGGCCACGGCCCCCTCAACATCGTTCCCAGTTCAACCTGTCCCGTTGACTCCTGCGTATTGGCTATCTAAGACTCGCACTATCCCCCGAAAATGCACAACAGTTCAGAGAGCCGGATTGCTCTCTGTCCGGTTGAGATCCGAGGTTTTCGCGACCCAGAGCTTTTAAGACAACAAAGGGCGCACGCATCCGGAGGAGACTTTCTGTTCTCGATGGCGACAATTGAATGACGAGATCCAAAAGAGGTTCGGGCTAAAATGATGGAAGAACTCAAGAAAAATAGTGACGGATAGCAAAAGCATAGACCAAGGCAAAGGAAATAAATACCTGATGCGGGTCAAACAATGATTACAAAGGTCATCAGCGGCGGTCAGACGGGAGCAGACAGAGCTGCTCTCGATGCAGCTATTGAGGTTTCAGTTCCAATCGGCGGAAGTTGCCCTGCTGGCAAAAAAGCCGAAGATGGCGAGATTCCTGACTCTTATGGCCTTCAAGAAATAAGCGGTGGGTATCGGCAGCGCACCCGGAAAAATGTTGCAGATTCAGATGGCACTGTCATTTTCTACGATGCCTATCTTTCGGGCGGTACCGAATTGACCCTGCAATTCTGTATCCGACTCAACAAACCTTACAAGCTAATTGATAGTTCCTTGATCGATGCCGAAAAAGCGGCCGCTTTGTTGATTGAGTTCAGTGATAAATTTCAGATAAAGACCCTGAACGTAGCGGGCCCGCGAGCCAGCAATCACCCGGGGATGTACGGCTTCGTAAAACAGGCTATTTGTAGGGCGCTGACAGCATCCGCGAAGCACGAATAGGGCCCCTGAAAGCTCAGATGGTGATGCTCATCTTCCCGAAGAAGAGGCGCCACCCAAGCCAGCAGAGGCTAAAGTGAGAATCTTGGGTATCCATGGCATTGGCAACCTAGCCGACATTGAGAATCCACCTGCCGATCAATCTGGCGCGCTATTCGCTCTCAAAATCTGACGATGACTTGGTTTTGGGCAGGCCATGGGACAAGATCCCAAGGTCCGATGTGGAGAAAACAATGAGTGATTCAATGGGGCGAGAGACCCTGGAAGCTCTGATAGAGGATTACAGGCGTGTCCATCCGGGATTTCAGCCTCCGGAAAAAAGCGACCACCCAATCGTACTTGCGCTCGCGACCGACATGAACCCTGAATTGATAGACCGATGTGGGAACATCGTGATTTTCTGGGATCTGCTGTTGGATGCGGCCATCGAGTACTTCGATCCATCTGAGGAAACTCTTGAGTTCAAGTATTTCCGTGCCCGCCTTAGCACTGGCGGTGGGATGGCAACCGGGACGATCCATGAAGAGGGATTCGGTGCCATTTGGCACCGATATCGCAGGTGGGTCAAAGGTTCGCAGGTTTAAATCGTGAGCACTTCAGTGGTGAACGTTTTGGAGACTGAAGTGTCCGATTCATCCTCAAGAAACGCTCCGCCTTTTACCGTAAATCCAACGGATTTCCTGTCTCTCTTCATGCATCTTGTGACCCTGGGGGCAGAACCAAACGTCTGTCCAGGAAGAGCTGAGCCTGCCCAAGTGGCTCTCATCGGTCTTAGACATTGCGACTTCATCAACCCAGCTTTCACAGTGATAACACCATACGTGGGCTTGGCCTGCCTCGACCCAATCAGCGATGGAGCCTCGAACATCGCAGAAGACACTCCGTGGTAGGTCTGTTACCTTCCCATCTTTGATTCGGGCTTGCTCAAGCCATAGTGGCATGGCCCGGCGTCTCACCTTGGCATCCCAAGAATAAATGGTGGTCTGTTCTGCCTCTTTGCGATACCACGCCAATAGCTCATGGGCAGGCAAAACAACGCCACATGAATACTCGCCTTCACCGAGTTCTGGAGATGCCACAAGCAGGAACTGGTGGCAGGGCGGCAGGGTCTCAAGGAACGCCTGAACCTCCCGGTCCATTCGCTGTTGTTCTCTGTGAAGTTTGCTGAAGGCCCGCTTCAGGGACTCCCATACAAATGCCATCGCTTTTCCTTTCAAGCCTCGCCGCACTTGAGCCTGGGCTTCGAGTGCCGTTCTGCTGTTCGGCGGTGTACACCTCGTTGCTGCAGTCCAGCGGGAACGCAGCGCCAACTTCGATAGGTGCCCCTCTGGCCCGTCGCAAGCTTGCTATAACCCTGTCCGAACGTCGGAAAAGCTCAGTGCGAAGGTAATATAGGAATAAAAACTCTCCATTTGAGAAGTACTCATGATCAACCATTCCCCGCCAGTAAGAACTAATAGGGCGCCCAACATCGAAGCAAGTACTTGGCCTGTCAACTCCTCTAATCACTGAAATCCCGAAATTACACAGAACACTGACTTCTGCATCGTGAGTAATCTTAGCCCCGAATACATTCAATCTCTTGGGGAAAACAAATGAACTCAGACCAACGTATTATGGATTTCAGCGTCGAAACCGGACTTTACGTCAACATTCCACTAGTGATCATCCTCTACCTGAACAAGATTAGGTCGGAGATCTCCACCACTGCCCTCCAGCTGTACATTTACTACCACTTTCTCTGGCGGAACAATGACTACCAAACCAGCTTGTCGATCAACGCATTGGCTTCTGCCTTGAATTCAACTCCGTCAACGATAAATCGTGCGAATTCCCAGTTGGTAAACGCCGGCTTGATCACCCGTCATGGTCGGTCCCTACCAACAGGACAGGGTACTAAAATGAGAATCTCTTCCACGACTCGACCAGCGATTCCGGATGCTTTGCTGGAAGAAATTCACAAAATGCCGGTCCGACAACCCTTTATTCACCACGAGGCGGGAGAAATTTGGAGCTTGTCTGAGTTTTTGGAGAAAATCGAGCGGGATGGCACAGCGACAGAATCTGATCCAATCCAGTTCTTCTACGACATGGTCGATCGTCTTAGCAATTTGGTTCAGACCGGCGCTGTAGACGCTACACAAGAGAAATTGGAATCCCTGGCTAGGGAGGTAACCTGGAGCGTCTTCGAAGGTCAATTCAGCCGCAGCGAAGGCTTCCAGAGCATTTCTCACAAAAGGAATGTGGCCTTGAAGAAAATCAGACTGAATGAATGGAAGCGTCCTCGTGGCTATCGGAAGGGTTACTTAGCGGGCGTCAGTAGTTCTAATAGAAAGGGAACGCAAACGGACGAAGTCCAATTCTGAATCGTAACGATCATTTGGTTAGCTCACAGAAAGCAGAATTCTTGGTGCTTTCGACATGAGCAAGCAATGGTCAGCCAGCGGTGCCGAATAAAAACACTGGCAGCACGCCACGAGTGACCTCCGCTCGGGGGCGTGCAACACTCCCTCAGTGCCCTGGGTAACGATCCCAAAGTCGGTCATCATCCATGAAGGTCTGCCACTTCTGACAAGTCCACAGATCCGATGCCACGGCTTCAATAACCTCACGGAGCTCTAGAGGCTCCAGCCATTGCTGTGGAATTGCGCCAGTTCCGAGCATCACCCCAAGAATGCTGCCGGTAATCGTGCCCGTTGAATCCGAATCACCATCGTGATTTACCGCCAGCACAATACCTTGTTCAAAAGTTTCCGAAACTAACGCGCAATAGACAGAGATGGCGAGCGCTTCTTCAGCAACCCAGCCCTCGCCGAGCTCCCGAATTGCGATGTCGTGAGGAATATCAGACTGGCTGAGCTCAATCGCTTTGTCCAAGGCAGTCAACGTTTCCTCATGCCCTAAATGTGCCGCCAGAATCGCCTTCGCGGTATCGAAAGCCTCTCGCAACGTCTGTCCATTCAATAATTCGAAAATCATAACCGACAGCGCACCACCGCTTAGATAGCCACTTGGATGGCCATGGGTAAGCCCGGCACACAGACACCCTTCTTTGAACACTCTCTGGACGTCAACATTCCGCTTGAAGGACCACCAGAACAGTCCCACAGGGGCAACGCGCATTACCCCTCCACAACCTTTACTGTCGTTACCTGCAATGCCCGGGAGGCCAGAATAATCTCTCAAGGCACTCAGGCAGGTCATACCCGGGGCGCGCTGGTTGTGCAGCCTCCGCTGCTGGAACAGCCAACCATCTCTATCAGTTTTTACTGCGCCGCTGTCATAGCCTTGAGTAGCCAGCCAGCGCAAATAGGCATTAGCAACCGTGTGACCAAAGTCCGTTACACCCTTACTAACACCCCGCATCTGCCCCCGCAACAAACCTTCTGCGGTGAATAGGGTCATCTGTGTGTCGTCAGTAATTTTCCCTTTGCCACCGTAGGCTTCGGCGTAGTCCCTGATGCCCGACGGGCCGAATCGATCTATGATTTCGTCCCGAGACATAAACTCCACCGAAGCGCCAAGCGCATCACCGATGGCTCCGCCCAAAAGGCAAGCGATATAACGATCTTGCGGATCTGGCCCAGACGTTTTTTGGAGGCCTCGCAGGTAGTTCAAAGAATGATCATCAAAATGCTGGTTGAGCCAAGTATCCGAAAGCGCCAGAAAAAACACCAACCGCTGGGTACCAACAACCTGCCCAATCAAAAAATGGTCACTGCGCTGAATTGTCTGAATGGAATACACCTTATCTTGGACGCCCTCTGGATAAGCCGCATGGAAAAACGACAAATCGAAACGTCGGGAGCCATTTCCCGCTAACGCCACCTTATCAATTCGGATGGGCGAGTAGCGGCGAATATCAGGACCAAACTCCGGACTGATAATTTCCATTGCGTACCAGTTTCCTGGCTCTAAAGTGAAACGACTCATTCAGTAATCCAGCCTAACCCAGCGCATTTTCAATACCCTTTTCGGAGACGCTCGCCCCATTTCCTTTCATCATCCGATGCTTCAGAGGCGCCAGATTAATCACTAAAGCATTCCGAATTCTCGTCCAGTCATCCGCAGAAAACTCCCTCCTAACAAGATTATCCAAGAGCTCTTCCTGCCTGGGCTGACCAAATGCCAGGCGGTACAGCGATAAAATCTTAAGTGCCTCGTCTAAACGAGCCTCTTCACGGCTCATGGGCATCATCGGAACCAGTCGTTCAATTTGCGCAGTCCCCGACGGAATGTGCCAATACGGCGTCAAATCACTCGTCCGGTGCTTAGAGACGCGGTCAATTTCTGAAAACAGGTTTTCCCAATAATCTCCGCTGTCACCCGGCTGATCCAGGTCCAATCCGTGAGAATTCGCATACTCAGTCGCCCGGCGGCGCACCACTAGAGACTTATAGCGGTTTACACGCCCTTCCCTTTGCTCAATATCGATCGGATTCGATGGTAGATTCCAATGAACCACTCGGTTGCAATACCAGTGAAAATCCAGGCCTTCCTGGCCGATCGATGTAGAATTCAGCATGAACGGCTTGAATGGCGAATTAAAACCGTCTCGGATGTGCTCAACGCGAACCTGCTGCTTGTCATCAGTAGCGCTCTGTATGCCCAACGGAACAGCAAAATGGCATCGCAACGAGGCGTTCAGAGGGGTTAAATGACGCTGGCCATCGGCGTGGCCCAAGTACTGAAAAGTCACGGATGAAGTCTGAAAGCCCATGACGCCTGCAAACCGTTCTGCTGCCTCGCCAGCGGACAGACCGCTGCCCTTCAACAGGTGCCCGTATTCATCGATCATGGCCTGAAAGCCACCTCGGGCACAGTAGTGCAGGATTTTGCGAGACTTCCAGATACTGCTGAGCTGGGAGGCGTTCTTTAGTCGTGTTCCTGATTGCTTTTCGAGGACGGCAATAGACTCGGGCTTGTTGAAGAGAGTGAGCACACCGAAAGCAACGCCAACGGCCGCCCTTAATTGCTCCGATGGCCCTATATCCCAAAGTCCTGAGAACATGCGAATCGCGCATACTCCAGGCCCTGAGACCGAAAGCAAAGCAAGATAATCGGCCAGGTCGTTGGGCATTTTACCCAGCATCTTCTGCCCACCCAGAAGCTGCTCCAGGCTGTCCGCAATCTCATCCAGATGTTTCCGCCGCCCTACATCCTTTGAACTTTCCCGCTCTGTCTCCAACCACTCCTGCCAGTGTTTCAATTCACCGCTAAAACCACTGACATGATCCAGCAACATACCGGCATACGCATACCAATTATGATCCTCAGGACCCTCAGACTCATATTGGCGGAGGCTCTTCAGCCTATCCCCAAATCGCGCTCTCATCTGGGCCAGAACCTCTTCCAGCGTCGTATCACCACGGACTAATGTCTCTGCCGCCAACACCCGCGAGGGATAAATCAGTGACCACCCTGTTAGCGCGTTCTTACCCTCCAGGCGAATGAGCGGAACACTCCGCTTCTTATCCTCGACAAAATATTTAGAGCGGCTGCCTTTTCTTTTTTGAAGACGTCTCTCGATTTCGTAGGACAACAATCCACTCAAAGCCCTTGGGACCATTGCCCAAGCCGAGAACAGCAGAGTTTTGGTGAAGTTCTGGTTGGCTGCAAATGCGCCCTGCAAAGGGTAATGAGGAGCGCTGGGGGGAATCCACAGCAATTCCTCGACCCTGTCATCCAAGATCCGTTTTACCAGCCCACGAACTTTTGCGTTCGGTGCCTCTTCTGAGAGGTTTAGTCGAAAATTGGCAATACGCTCCCGAGGCAACCAACTCGATGCCGACTTTCCGAGAGCGGACCGGACCTTGGAGTTCCTTAAATTACGCTCCAGTCTATCTCTGAACGAATAGCCACCAAGAAAAGACAGGGCCCACGGAGCGGACTTGTAGAACTCCATGAGTTGATGACCGTGTCGTGCCTGGGACACCTCATCGACGGTGTCCGCCAGCCCGGTCATTGCTGCAAATGATTTAATATCGCTTTGACTGAAGTACTTCGCGCAATCGAGGCGCTCTGATTTAAATACCGAGTCAACGTTGTCACCAATCTGCCCCCGCTCGGTACGGGCAATAAAATCCGAAAGGGCTCGTTCTACTCTTAGCTTCTCAGCATCCGAGAGATCCTCAACTGAAAACGAATCATCCCGCAGACGCAGTATCGTCGCTAAAAGATCCTTCCTGGCGGCCTCATACTCGGACAGCCGTTGCTGATCCGAATTCATCAGAAACGTCAGGAGATGGCGGAGTTCTTCCTGGTGAGACGCTTCGACTTCATCGTCTTCTATGCGGCTCAGCGCCTTGAAAGGCGTGGCCGATAACAGCAGGATTTTTCCAGGGCTATCACGCTTGAACACCTCCTGTGCGATTAGGGCATTTTCAGAATCCCTCGACATATCCAGAAGCGTATCAAAACGCTGAAACTCATCCAGGATGAATAGATCTGCGCGAATGTGTCGAGCACAGGTTTTCGCCAGCCTGGTCCGCAGTTCCGAACGCAGTCGATAAAAGGAAGCTGAACTGACATCCGATGCTGCTCCGGCAACGCTATCCAGAAGCTCATTCCAGGTTTTTTCGGAGTCGTCCGGCAAGCATCCACATAATCGAAGACCAATTGCCTCCAGCGCATCGATGTACGAGCAACCGGAAACCTCAAGCCAATCCGCAAGGTCCTCTGCAAGCGATACCTCAGATTCAAGATCACTTAAGAATTCGTCGACAAGATCGTCATTCAGCTCATACCAACCCTGAAACCATCGTTCTCGGGTATCCCAAGTGCTCTGTTTGACTTCGCTGCGCATGAGCCGGTCCAGTACCGGTTGATAAGGCTTCAGTAGGTTGTGCCTCATCAAACACTGGAAAAGGATATGCCGTTCCCATACGTTGCCATCGCTATTCGTGAGCGAAAACGACGTGGAGGGCGTCAGTGAACACACTTCAAGCAATTGGCCATTGGCACCGTGCTTCTCTCTGGCTGCCAACTCCACCAAACGACCGAACGAGGGCTCACGAACATATTTCTTGGCAAGATCGTCACTGAACACCGCCAGCTTCTTACGGTTCTCGTTTGCTAAGGCCAGGTTGGAACAAATGTAGGTGACGCGAAAAGGTGGTCGAGGGTGCTCGATCTCGGCGGATTCCACGCCTTCATTGATCTGCCGGCGAAGCATTTGTGCGATGACGCCCTTAGCGACAATGGTTTTGCCCAAACCAACTTCATCAGCAACAAGAATCCGCTCGCTGTGTCCCTTTGAAAAGAAATTTTCAATTACCCGCTCCACTGAGGCCCGCTGAAAATCCTTCAGACCGGCCAGTGTTTTGTCGATTTGCTCGAAAACCTCATGCATAAACCAACACTATCCTTAGCGCTTTTGGGGTGAAAAGTGCCGCCACAACTGAGCAAACCTTGCTGGGAGTGGCACAGAAGTCCCCTCAAGCCTATCGATCATTTTTTGAATTCTCTCAAGCACCTCGGTGTCCCGAGCAGCGGCATGCATCAACTGTTCAAAAATCGGGGAGTCAACGAACAAGGTGGCCAAGGCACCGGCCTGACCATTGTCGCTATCAAAGCCAAACCACTCATTTTTATCCGGATGTCGTTGTAGGAGAAGACGAATGTAATTCAGAAATTTATCTTCCGTATCCACCAACTGCTCGATAATACGCCGCTCGCGGTCCGTGCCTGCTGGTAAATTCAAGTCAGTCTGAATAACCAAATGCTCGGTTTCAGCGCTTGCCTGCGAGGTGATTTTGACCGCCAGGAACGCGCTTAGCTGGTTTATATTCAAATTGGTCCAACAGATGGGATTGCCCAGAGGCCGATGGGATCCTCTCACCGGCAGAAGGCCCACTTCCACCGATAGCCCCTCTGGCAGTTTCGGCATTTCGTCGATCGAAAGCGCTAACTCAAAAAGCGTGGGATCGCTCTCTGCTTCCCTGGCAGATAATGTCCAATTCGCTTTGATCAGATCAAACGAGAGAACGCGAAACAGATCGCTCTCACTTTCGCCGTCACTCTCTGGCCGCTCTTCGAACTGGTGCTTCACAAACAGTCCAATTCCGGGATTGTCTTCATCAATCCACTGTTCTAGCAAAGCGGCCGGTCCAATCGAAGTGCTCTTCCCCGTCAGCCGGACCATCAATTCGGTATTGCGTGGATCTGTGCCTGCGCGACCCAGGGCTGCAGCTGTCGCATTGGCAGACCCAAGATGCCAGTGGCATGTTTGCCCTCTCTCCAAAACGATCAGTTTTGCATGGAGATTCTGCCTGTCAGTCCCCATCTCCAGACGTTCTTCACCATCAACAACATCGGTGTTAATAGAAAAACAGGACCAATCTTCAAGCTTCTCCGGTCCTATCTCATCAAGCTCTTCACCTCGACTGAATAACCAGCGATTACCCTCCGGAGCTCTTTGAGCCAACTCATCTAAAGCCCCTACGCCACCGACAGAATCCTTCAGAAATGGGGAAACGACCAATATCGAGTCATTCGGGCTGAGCATATCCAGTGGCCGCCCATACCCGGGTCCACCAGCAAGAATTCTGGGATCTCTAAAGTTTTCAGGTGGGTGCCAGTTGATCCGGCCAAGCTCCTTTCTGATAAGCTTGCCAGGCTCAAAGGAAGGATCCTGCAGCAGCAGATCCCTCACCAGCTCATCCCACCCCTGGTGGGCACTGTCAATTGATTCGCGAGAAACCTCCCCGTCCAAAGACAAGGCCAGGTCCCAACTTCGATCAAATGTGAGGTTTCGGGAAAGCACGATCAAGCGATAGCGAATCGGACGTTTGGGGGCGGCGTACCGGAGCAGCCAAAACTTTGGATGGAAAGAGGAATAAGCCACATTCCCTGGCATTACCGGCTGAAGCCAGGGCTCTAGCAAGGCAAACAGGCGATTATAAGAAGCAGGTAGCTTTATTTTTCCCGCCTGATAAAAAACCTTCAGGCGGCCATTAAGCTGCCCAAGGGCTTCCAACAGTGCCAGGCGCTCACCCTGGATTTCTCCTTCCAGGGTGTCATGGAAACATAAAGCGACCGGCACAGACAGAAGTGCATCCAAGTCAAGCGTGTAGGTTGCGGCGATGGCTGAATCGAGCTCGTACCCCTCCGGTGGTCGTAACTCCCAGCCATAATCCACTCGTTCGGATTTCGGATTCAGCATTCAGCACCCTGTACCACATCCCTCAGAATGGTCCTGGCTGTCGGCCAGCGGTAGCTCAAGGAGTCCATCCCCTGCCAATGCGGCGCATCACCCAGGTTCTTCAGCAAAACTGACCGACGGCCTTTGTTTTTCTGAGCTCGGTTTTCCACCAGTCTATCCAGGCTGCTACTAGTCTGATTCTGAAAAATAGCCTCATGCCATTGACGCAGAAACTCACGTGCATTCAAATTGATTCGGGCTCCGCCAGCGGTGGCAGCCTGCAACCAGTCATCCACACTGGAAGCCGAAAACAGATTCCGCTCCCTGGCTTGCTCAAGCCATTCCGAAAAGAGTTCCTCGCGTTCAGCCTCCAACGCCGCGTTCCCGGAGTTTCGAGCAATCAAAATATTGAACCGGATATGCGCTCCGTTAATCGCATCACTGAACTCTTCCGCCAGCTCAAGGGCGTGCCGGCAAGGTGCAGAGACATCCGGCCTCCCTTTAACCCATGCAACAAGTTCAGTAAATGTCAGAGCCTCCCCACTATTTCCTACAAACTCTTCGGCTAAACCGTGAATCAGAAACTGGGATACGACGCTGTTCCGGATGGCGGTGGTATGAGTCAGCTTATCAATGAGAAATCGGGCTTCGGACTCGGAAAGGTGAATCGAAACATCATTCATCCAGCCTGACTCAAAAACATCCAGGTGCACGACAGAACGATGCGAAAGGGCATCAGAGTCATCTTCCTCATGCTCGGTGGCACGAGGAACCGATTGGGCTTGCCCAACCTCCCGGGAGAACTCTGCAAGGGATTTTGCGGTATTCACAATCCCGAACTGGCGAAGGCCGTTCCAATAGACCGATGACGGCTTTCGGGCCACTCCCTGTTCGCTCCCGACCATTTCCGAACCGATAATACCGCTCTCAGCTGAACCATGCCTCTCTACCAAAAGCCTGGCGACCTCGTTCTCCTGCGACTCCAGGTAATCCCTGAGTGATGTCCGGCGTTGTATCCTGGCATCCAGCTCCATGTAGTCGCGGATAATTCGGGGCACTGTGATGAAATATTTGGCGCGCGTCTGGATAGTTGAAAACCCCGGAAACAAGAGGTCGGCAAAAGCATCTCGGATCTGCCCTATTCCCAACTCGTCCAAGGTTCCGGGCTCCTGCAGCAATGCCAAAACCTGCGACACTTTTTCTCTGTCAGTGGATGAGAAGTCCACCCAGCCAATACTGCTCATAGCAACTCCAAAGGCTATCCAATCAGATAGGTTAGCAACGAAAAGGCGCACCGGTCATTCAAGCACAGACCAACGACAAAAGCTGTCGCAATCCTCAGATACACTTTTAGTCTATCGCTGAATGCGGTCGAGCCCTAGAATTAGTATTGTTTACAAACACATGCACGGCACCTGTACTTATCTCAGAAATTGTCACCTTGCTTTCCAAATCAGGTATGCTCTAACACAGTGCAATGGCAATAAAAACGACAGACAAGGGATTCTGCCTCGATGGATGTTTTCGAGTACCGCGACGCCGTCATTTCTGACTACAAAGCCTTCACAACAAGCTTCACCAAGATCAAGGCTCCAGACATTAAGCAGTTCGTTCAATCGAACTACGATGACGGCCAGTACTGGCCTGCTCCACTAATCCAGCTGAACCCCTCGTTTGTTAAAGGCAATACGGTCGATCAGCTATGCAACGAGGGCATACTTCACCCCCAATGCGAAGATATTTTTCGTTTTGGGCGTGATGGCAAAGGCAACCCCGGTTTTAGCGCTCCGCTCCATAAACATCAGGCAGAAGCCGTTACCATTGCTCAGAAAAAACAGAGCTATGTACTGACTACTGGCACGGGCTCCGGTAAATCGCTCTCCTATATCCTTCCCATTGTAGATGCCGTTCTGAAACAGAAGCAGCCCGGAGACTCTGGCTCCATAAAGGCAATCATCATTTACCCGATGAACGCCCTTGTGAATTCTCAACTTGAAGAATTGGACAAGTACTTCCAGCACCTTGGCAAAGAAAAACCCGTTACTTATGGGCGTTACACCGGCCAAGAGAAGGATGAAGAGCGCCGGGCAATGGCGCAGAACCCTCCTGACATCATCCTGACCAACTTTATGATGTTGGAGCTTCTCATGACCCGGCAGGATGATCTCGATCGGTCAGTCATGAAGGCAGCAAAAGGGCTTAATTTTCTGGTTCTGGACGAACTGCACACCTACCGCGGACGACAGGGGGCGGATGTTGCCATGCTTGTGCGCCGGGTCCGTGAGGCGCTCAACGCTGACGTCTTGTGCATTGGCACTTCTGCAACCATGGCGAGTGAAGGCACCCTCGCAGCCCGTAACGAAACCGTTGCGCGAGTGGCAAGCAAGTTATTCGGTGCGGAGGTAAAACCAGAAAACATCATTACGGAAACGCTGCAGCACATCACGCCCTTTGATCAGAAGCCATCACAGCAACTCCTGTCAGAAGTACTCAAGGCTCCCGTTCCTAAAAACCCGGACTTTAAAGCACTGCGGGAACATCCGATTTCTGGTTGGGTAGAGCTAACATTAGGGCTGCAAAAAGAAGAAGGGAAATGGGTGCGCGCCAAACCACAAAACCTCAAATGGGCTGCGCAACAGCTATCAAAAGATTCAGGCCAGCCCGCGGATCTTTGCGAGAGGTATTTAAGAGATTTCCTGTTGTTGGCCTACAAAGTCACTGATCATCAAGGTAAGCCTCTTTTCGCCTTTAGGCTTCACCAGTTTATTTCCGGTGCAAACAATGTTTTTTCCACCTTGGCCCCAATGGGCAAGCGAGAATTCGATTTAAGCGGGCAAATTTACAAACCGAATGAGCGTGAAAAGCGCTTCTATTCGCTACACTTTTGTCGTCAATGTGGCCAGGAATACCACCCGGTATGGCACAACGATGAGGAGGGTCAGCCCTACCTCGCACCTCGCCAGATTAACGAAAAAGACAACGAAGATGACAACCAAAACTGGGGCTTCTTTATGTTTGATCCCCAGCGTAGCTGGGATGAAGGAGATCCGGAAAGCTTTCCCGAAAATTGGTTTGAAGAAAAAAAGGGCGAGCTCAGGCTTAAGGGAAACTACAAAAAATTCTGTCCAAGGGAACTGTATGTTTTGCCCAGCGGCAGATTGGACCACGAAGGAACTCCCGGATGGTTCATTCCGGGCAGCTTCCGCTTTTGCCTAAACTGTGGTGTCACTCACCAGGCGCAGGGCAAAGACTCGAATCGTCTGACTTCGCTCAACGGTGAGGGGCGTTCCTCAGCCACTACCGTTTTGGCCATATCCTCACTGAGATACATGCTCGAACGGGATACCCAGCTTTCTGAAGAAGCGAAAAAGCTACTCGGATTCACTGATAATCGGCAAGACGCATCGCTTCAGGCGGGCCACTACAACGATTTCGTACAAATCCTGTTACTCCGGGCTAGCCTGCTCGCCGCCACGCAGCAAGCCCCGGAAGGCTATCTCACTGACAGCAACCTCTCGCAAGCCGTTTTCAATGCCCTCGGCTTCGACAAGGATGGCTCTGATTATCTGGAAAACCCTCTAGCCAAAGGCCCTGGCCGAAAGAAAGCCGAAGAGGCCATGCGCAACGCGCTTTCGTACAGACTCTACTTCGATTTGCGTCGTGGATGGCGATTTAACAACCCGAATCTTGAACAGCTCGGCCTATTAGATATCGACTACGAAGGCCTCGATGAACTCGCAGAGGATCAAGAAGAGTGGGAAGGGTTGCCATGCACCGAGCTGGCACAGGTCAAACCAGAGAACCGAAAAGCAGCTCTGCGTGCTGTCCTCGACACTATGCGCCGCGGACTGTGCGTAAAGAGCCGATTCCTCGACAGCATCCAACAGGAGCAGATTCGCTCTCAAAGCTTCACCTACTTGAAAGAGCCTTGGGGCTTCAGCGAGGAGGAGATGCTCCAATCCAGCGGGTACCTGCTGCTGGGCGGAAAACCTAAAAACCTGAAGACCAATCCCAACTTTGTCAGTGGCTCCAGCCGATCAGCACTTGCACAGCTACTCAAAAAGTCGGCTGTCTGGGGCGACGACCTGGTCCTGTTGCCCAAAATCAACGACAAATCTTATCCGGACCTCATAGAAAGCCTGATGAAAGTGCTGGAATCCTATGGGCTGGTCGAAAAGGAAGAATACGACAAGGATCAAACTGGTTACCAGCTACTGGGTGAGTTTCTGCAATGGCGCGCCCACGATAAAGACATCAAGCTCGACCCGACAGACCCTTACCGTGCTGACAACGCCTATTTTCGTAGCCTGTACACCACGCTCTGTGAGCTTTTGAAAACCGGTAACCGAACACTGTTCGACCTCGAAGCACGGGAACATACTGCCCAGGTGAACCCGGAACAGCGAGAAGAGCGAGAGAAAGCTTTCCGGTCGGCTGAGCTACGCACCCTATTCTGCTCCCCGACCATGGAGCTCGGCGTAGACATCGCAACCCTGAACACAGTTTACATGCGTAACGTCCCCCCCACGCCTGCAAACTATGCTCAACGTTCGGGGCGAGCTGGGCGATCTGGACAACCCGCGCTGGTCCTCACCTATTGCGCAGCGCTTAGTCCACACGACCAATATTTCTTCACCGACCCGGTTCGTATGGTTCACGGCCATGTCAGTGCACCAACACTGGACCTGGCAAATGAAGAACTGGTTGCCAGCCATCTCCACGCCGTGTGGCTGAACGAAACGAAAAAAGCCCTTCCCAAAACGGTGAATGACATGCTGAACATGTCGCAGCCGGAAACCATGCCGTTGCTGGATGAGTTCCGCCAGCAGATGGATACAGATGAAGTTCGGGTCTCCGCAGCGCAACGTGGCCTCAACCTCATGAAAATGCTGGAAACTGAACTCATCGCTGCACAAGGGGTGTGGCTGAGCAGCGAAGCCAACATTCAAACTGCTTCCTCGGAGTGGCTAAACAACCAGATCAAAGGTTCCTTCTACAGCTTTAACAATGCGCTGAATCGTTGGCGGGAACTCTATGCATCCACTCAAGAACAGCTAAACAAGGCTCACGCGGTTATCGCCAATCCGGCCGCTGGTGAACGGGACCGAAAAGCTGCTGAACGTCGTTATAACGAGGCTCGTACACAAATCAGTCTCCTGTTAAACGCTGAGTCTGGCCAGAACTCGGATTTCTCAACCTATCGCTACCTGGCCAGCCAGGGGTTCCTGCCTGGTTATAACTTCCCTCGTCTCCCGTTACTGGCTTATATACAGGGCCGCCGTGGTAGCGTCGGCAGAGACAGCTTCCTTGCGCGCCCGCGCTTTCTGGCCATATCGGAATTCGGCCCTCTCAGCCTGATATATCATGAGGGATCGCAATACCGAGTAAAGAAAGTAATGCTCGGCGTGCGAGATGGACAGGATATGGACAGCCCCGGTCTGGTTAAAGAGGAAGCCAGACTTTGCCCGGCGTGCGGCTATGGCCATTTCAAGCAACAGCTGCATAATGAACTGTGCGTTGCCTGCGGCACCCCCATCGAAGGTGGTAAGCGCATCGACAACCTCTACCGGATCGAAAACGTTAGTACTCAGCGGGTTCTGAGAATTACCTCTGATGAAGAAGAACGCCAGCGCCAAGGCTATGAAATGCAAACCACCATGCAATTCGCTACTCGCGAAGGAAAAGCACGCGTTGTAAACGGCGAAGTTCAAAACAGTCATGGCGATAAACTGCTGGCCATCCAATATGCCCCTGCCGCTACGATATGGCGAATCAACCTGGGTTGGAGACGACGGAAAGAAGAATCCATATACGGTTTCAACATCGACACCACCACCGGCATGTGGAGTAAAGACGAACAAGCGCCACAAGACGAAAACGATGAAGCCTCAAAAGAAGAGCGTTACATCGAACGAATAACACCCTACGTCGAAGACAGGCGTAACATCCTGATGGTTCACCCTGATGGCTTCATGGATACCGGTCTGCTTACCAGCCTGCAGTACGCCCTCAAACGCGGAATAGAAGAAGAGTTTCAGATTGAAGAATCTGAACTGATGGCAGAGCCACTACCAAATCGGGCAGACAGGCGCGCTGTGCTTTTCTATGAGTCTGCCGAAGGCGGTGCAGGGGTTCTTACCCGATTGCTGAGCGACAGCACGGCGTTGTCCCGTGTCGCCAGGCGCGCCTTGTCCATTTGCCATTATGAACAGAACGAAAGCGGCCAGTACCAGAACATCAATAACGACTGTGAGGCCGGCTGTTACCGCTGCCTTCTCAGCTACTACAACCAGATGGATCACATAGAGATCGACCGTCAGAACCCGGAGTTGGTAATGCTTTTGGAATCGCTAATCGATTCCACCATTGTTACCTCAACCGACGGCCGTAGCTACGAGGACCACTATGAAGAGCTCCTGAAATTGAGCGGCTCCACCCTGGAAACAGCATTTCTAGCTCATTTGAAAAAACAACGGCACCATTTACCGGATGAAGCCCAGAAGCTAATCGAAACCTTCAATACCCGGCCGGATTTTGTTTACAGGGACCACAATGCCGTCGTCTACATTGATGGTCCTCATCATGAAAATCCTGGTCAGCAAAAAATCGACGCGACACTCACCGCCGAGCTGGAAGATAACGGCCTGACCGTAATTCGATTCAGTAAGGAGCAAACGAGCTGGCCAGCCATTATTGCCAAATACCCGGATATCTTTGGAGCCGCCCAAGCATGAGTAATCTAAATTTCAATCCTGGTTCTATCGTTCGAGCCAGGGGACGTGAATGGGTTGTGCTACCCCAGAGTGAAGGGAAGATTCTGCATCTTCGGCCGCTTGGTGGGGGTGAAGAAAAACCAACAGTCCTGCTGCCTGAACTGGAAAGGCAGCCGGTAGAGCCAGCAACTTTCCCATACCCGGACCCAACGCACGCTGGCATACAATCCGCCGGATTGCTCCTGCGTGATGCCCTTATGTTGAAACTCCGGGCGGGCGCTGGTCCTTTCCGAAGTTTCGGGAATATTGCCATCGAGCCACGGGCCTATCAGCTCGTGCCACTTATGGTAGCTCTCAAACATCAGGTTGTTCGCCTGCTGATCGCCGATGACGTAGGGATTGGTAAAACCATCGAAGCCGGGCTAATAGCGCGCGAATTAATGGATCGCGGTGAGATCCATCGACTCGCGGTTCTGTGTCCGCCCCACCTTTGCGAGCAGTGGCAGAAGGAGCTAAGCAACCGGTTCCATATTCAAGCCGAGATTGTGCGCTCAAGCACCGCTGCTCGACTGGAACGTGGCCTACCTGCAGGTACGTCGATTTTTACCGAATACCCCTTCACCATCGTGTCCCTGGATTACATCAAAAGCAAAAACCGCCGGGATGCGTTTGCGGAACAGTGTCCCGAATTCATTATCGTAGATGAGGCCCACACATGCTCCCGCACTGGTCAGGGCCGCCAGCAACGATACGAGCTACTGCGTGATCTGGCGGACAACCCAGAACGACACTTGTTAATGCTTACGGCCACGCCCCACAGTGGCGACGAAGAGGCGTTCTACAACCTGCTTTCCTTGCTGAACAAAGATTTTGCCAAACTCAAAGACATCACCAACGCGCAACACCCTTTGCGCCAGAAACTGGCCGATCACTTTGTTCAGCGACGGAGAGAGGACATCAAAGAATGGCAAGAAGGCGGCCTCTTCCCTGAACGTTTCACCGCAGAAATTACCTACAAGCTTTCAGGTGAATGGGCAGATATATTCCAAGAGGTATTGGATTACGCCCGAGAACTCGTGGAGAGAGAGGAAGAAGGTACCTTAAAGGCCCGCATGAACTGGTGGGCTGCTCTTGCTTTGCTTCGGTGCATATCGTCTTCACCCCAGGCAGCCATTAGAGCTCTCAACACACGGATTGATAACGCCTTTGGTGGTAACGAAACGGAATTGACCGAATTACAGCAGGCCGAAGTACTGGAAACCCAGGGCACTACCACTGTCCTAGATGGCGGTGAGGATCTGGACAGCGCTGACGACGTAGAACCCGGCGCCGCAGTTACCGAAGACTTGGCCAGGCTGGAGGCACTTGTAGATCGGGCCCGGGCTCTTAGATCGAACAACGACCCGAAGCTTAAGGCACTGACCAAACAACTAAAACCAATGTTGGAAGAAGGCTACAATCCGGTCGTTTTTTGTCGATACATTGCGACAGCAGAATATCTTGCCGACCAACTGAAAAGTGCCTTCAAAGACCGCAACGTCATCTACGTAACTGGCAACCTGACACCTGCCGAGCGTCAGGAAAAAGTTGAGGCTCTCAAGGATAGCGACAAACCTCCACTGATGGTCGCCACTGACTGTCTTTCAGAAGGGATCAACCTGCAAGAACAATTCACGGCCGTTGTACATTATGACCTGAGTTGGAACCCCACCCGTCACGAACAGAGGGAAGGCCGAGTAGACCGCTTCGGGCAGCAGGCAGATAAGGTCAAAACCCTCATGTTGTACGGGGAAGACAATCCCATCGATGGTGCAGTTCTCCAGGTCATCATCCGTAAGGCTGACAACATTCGCAAAGCACTAGGGGTATCGGTACCGGCGCCTGAAAATGAACAACGCTATATGCAAGCCATCCTCAACACGGTGCTTTTGCGTAATCAAGGCATGACTTCAACCGGGGACTTGTTTGCCGATGATGAAGAGCTTCAGCAACTGGAAACCGAATGGGAATCCGCCCGGGAGAAAGCTCGGCGCAACCGCACCATCTTTGCTCAAAGCCGGCTTAAACCGGAATCCGTGATGCCAGAATGGCAAAAAGCTTTTGCCGTACTGGGCACTAACGAAGATGTGGAGCGTTTCGTTCGTAATGGTATGGAGCGACTCGGTGCCCCCCTGCACCCACAGTCCAATGGAACATGGCAGGCACCCCTGGCGCACCTGCCCCTTACTCTGAAAGAACGGCTCGACACCGCCGGGCTGATGCATCTTCGCACCATGGACTTTACTTACCCCACGCGGGGACGGGCCGAGTTTATTCACCGTACTCACCCCTTGGTTAGCCACCTGGCGGATTACCTGTCGGAACTTGCCATGGCTGGCGAAGAAACCCAAATCGTCGCCCGGGCTGGAGCTATCTTCACCAGCGAAGTTGAAATCCGAACCACCATATATTTGTTGCGATTGCGCAGTCGTATGACCATTCGCCGCACCCAGAA
>Ga0207884_1000067_pt1 | contig 129185 bp, 105 predicted proteins | sample MalvirmetaMSP144_FD_184236 | JGI IMG/M metagenome (GOLD analysis project Ga0207884, IMG submission 184236) | Marine viral communities from the Deep Pacific Ocean - MSP-144 (SPAdes) | ecosystem: Environmental > Aquatic > Marine > Oceanic | place: Pacific Ocean | collected 2011-07-08 | reverse complement strand
GGCTCAGACACAGTTCGTAATCATATATCCATAAATGAATCGATGAGTCACTTGTTGTGTCTGAATAGTCGTACAACTATCCCAACAAGTGCCCACACATCTGTCTTCGTTTCTTTGTTAAATAGCTCGGAAGCGCTATGGCTGCCGTGTTTCCGTTGGTGGTTGCCCCCAACCGAGGATGCGCATTATACGTATCGGCGAATGCCCTGCAAGGGCTTTTCCGAAAATATTTGAAAGTATTTTCCACGGGGGCTCAAAGCCGAGCGGGGGCACGCCCGCAGCGTGCTTCCGAAAGCCCTATCAGGCCTCGCTCTGGCGTGCCTTGCGCCAACGCTGCAACTGCATGACCGGGCCAGAGGCCGCGTAGACCAGAAATGCGAGCAGAAACACACTGGGCGGGTCCAGCGTCACCAGGCTGAACACGAGGACCAACAGGATCATCGCGACAAAGGGCACACGACCCCGAAAGTCCACGCCCTTGAAGCTGTAGTAGGGAAAGTTGGCCATCATCAGCAGCCCGAGCACGGTTGTCAGCAGGGCTACCAGCACCGCCACTTCGAAGGGCAGGTCCGGTCCGGTCCAACCCAGATCGTGGCAGACCCAGACCGTGCTCGCCACCACCGCCGCCGCCGCTGGGCTCGCAAGGCCGGTGAAGTAGTTCTTGTCGGCGGTGTCGATCTGCGTATTGAAGCGCGCCAGCCGCAGCGCCGCACAGGCAACGTACACAAAGGCTGCGCTCCAACCGAATTTGCCCAACTCACCCAGAGCCCAGCTGAACATGACGAGGGCCGGCGCCACACCGAAGGACACCATGTCGGACAGGCTGTCGTACTCCGCGCCAAATTTGCTCGACGTGTTGGTCATGCGGGCGATTCGCCCATCGAGCCCATCGAAGATCATGGCGAAGAAGATCGCCACCGCAGCGCTTTCGAAATCACCGCGCATGGCCGCAACCACGGCATAGAAACCGGCAAACAGGGCGCCCGTGGTCATCAGGTTGGGCAGCAGGTAAATGCCCTGCCGCCGCACCGTGCGGCCATCCTCGGAGACCTCCTCCTCGTGCTCATCCACGATCAGCTCGAGCGACGGGGTCACGCCTTGTAGCTTCCCGTCTATATCGGCGGCCTTGCCTGTCTCGCCCTGTGCCTTGTCGTTCATAGGATTGCCCATCTCTTCACTACCGTGAGTATATCAAAGAGCGCTGTCGTAGGTCTGTCGTGCCACCTCCCACAGGGATTTGACCCTGGGATCCTCAAGCCGGCTATTCAGACTACACAAGCCGATATCCAGCGGGGGCAGAGGTTCCCACACAGGAACCGCGGTCACGCGCGAGGCCATGCCGCTGGCCTGAATCACGAGTTCCGGCGCAATACCCACCCCCAGACCCAACCCCACCATGGCCACAATCGCCTCATGCCCGGCCACCTGGGCATAGATACGCGGCCGGCTGCTGCGCCTGTCCAGCCACCCATCCAACAGGTCCTTGGTTACCCCGCGCTCGGGCACAATAAACGGGATACCGCTCCAGTCGAAGTCAGCCGCCGCCACGTCGCTGGCGAGCAACATACGGCGCACCGCACAGTCGGCTGCGGGCATACAGACCACCATCGGTGACTGCAGCAGTGACAGAAAGGCAAGGCGTGGCGGCAGGTAGCCCGGCCGCCCACTCACCGCGACGTCATCCTGGCCGGACAGCACTCGATCCACACCATCGGCCTGGTCACCAGTGTGCATCATGAGCTCAACACCGGGCTGACGCTGACGGAACGCTTCCAGGATCGGCGCGAGAATGCTGTAACTGGCGGTCACAGAGCAGTAGAGGTTCACCTCTCCTGCCAGTTGCTGGTCGCCGCGCAGCTGTCGCCGCAGGTTCTGCCAGTCGGACACGCTGCGCTGGGCATAGTCACGGAGCGTGCGGCCTGCGGGGGTCAGCTGCATATTCCGCTGATCCCGCTCCAGCAGCGACTGCCCGAGCTCGTCCTCCAGGCGCTGCACCGTCCGACTGACGGCGCTCACACTCATGTGCAGGCGCTCCGCGCTGCGGCTGAAATTGAGGCTGCCGGCGACCGAGAGAAATACCTGGAGTGCTTTTGTGTCCATCAGCCGATTTTGCGATAAACGCAACACAGTTTCAACTATTTAGCTTTTTACGCAACGAATGCTTTGCCGTATCCTTTACCAATCAACACTCAACTCAGGGCCTCATCATGGGACAGAATTACTTCAATACACTACCGCTGCGTCTGCAGCTGCAACAACTCGGCAAATGCCGCTTCATGGATGCATCGGAGTTCGCCGATGGCGTCGAGAAATTGCGCGGCAAGAAGCTGGTTATCATCGGCTGTGGCGCACAGGGCCTGAACCAGGGCCTCAACCTTCGCGATAGCGGGCTTGATGTGTCCTACACCCTGCGCGACAGCGCCATCGCCGAAAAACGGCAATCGTGGAAAAACGCAACCGAGAATGGCTTCACGGTAGGCACCTACCAGGAACTGATCCCGCAGGCCGACCTGGTGCTGAACCTCACGCCCGACAAACAACACAGCGCTGTTGTCGCCGAGGTCATGCCGTTGATGAAAAAGAACGCCTGCCTCGCCTATTCACACGGCTTCAACATCGTCGAAGAGGGAATGAAGATCCGTGAAGACCTCACGGTGATTATGGTTGCACCCAAGTGCCCCGGCACCGAGGTGCGGGAAGAATACAAGCGCGGGTTTGGCGTACCAACCCTGATTGCGGTGCACACCGAAAACGACCCGCGGGGTGAGGGTCTGGAGCTGGCAAAAGCCTATGCCGCGGGCACGGGCGGCCACCGCGCCGGCGTCCTGGAATCCTCCTTCATCGCGGAAGTGAAATCCGACCTGATGGGCGAGCAGACCATTCTCTGCGGCATGCTGCAAACCGGCTCCATCCTCTGCTTCGACAAAATGGTGGAGAAAGGTATTGAGCCCGGTTACGCCTCCAAACTGATCCAGTACGGCTGGGAAACCGTGACTGAAGGCCTCAAGCACGGCGGCATTACCAATATGATGGACCGCCTGTCCAACCCCGCCAAGCTGCGCGCCTTTTACCTGGCGGAAGAACTCAAGGACATCATGCGCCCGCTGTATGAGAAGCACCAGGACGACATCATGACCGGGCACTTCTCGCGCACCATGATGGAAGACTGGGCCAACGACGATGCCAACCTGCTCAAATGGCGCGCCGCCACCGCAGAAACGGCTTTCGAGAACACGCCCAACACCGCAGCGGAAATCAGCGAACAGGAGTTCTACGATAACGGCATCCTCATGATTGCGATGGTCAAGGCCGGCGTCGAACTGGCCTTCGAGACCATGGTCGCCGCCGGCATTATCGACGAATCCGCGTACTATGAGTCCCTGCACGAAACACCGCTCATCGCCAACACGATTGCGCGCAAGAAGCTGTACGAGATGAACGTGGTAATTTCCGATACCGCAGAGTACGGCTGTTACCTCTTCGATCACGCCTGTCGTCCGCTGCTGAAGGACTTCATGACGAATATCGACACAGACGTGATCGGTAAAACCATCGCCGGTGATAACGGTGTCGACAACCGGGAGCTGATTGCCGTGAACGAGAAGATCCGCTCACACCCGGTGGAGATCGTGGGCAAGAAGCTGCGTGGCTACATGACGGCGATGAAACGTATCGTATGAGGGTTTCAGGCGCTGGAACATCCGTGGGGCCCTTCGGGGCCCTTTTTTATGGTGATGGTTGTTCGGGGCAGGCTTTGGTGCGTGCCGGAATCGGGGGCCTGGCGGAATCATGGGCGTGGCGGGCGCCAACGCCCTTCGCGCGGAAGGATGGTGCATTGAATGGGCTGGGAAAGTGCCAGCCTGTGGCTACAGGGAGAGCTTATAGCTGTGCTATCGGTCACCTAGACTTTATCGAACAAGCTTGCCACTGCTGAGCGATTCAAATCGCAGAACGCGATGGCCGCAAGGGCCGGGCGGGAATGTCGACGGCCATGGATGGCCGTCGCCAAGCGCACATGGATGTGCTCGTAGCGGTTCCCGCCCGGCCCTTGCGGCCATCGCGTTCGCCACCCAACCCCCACTCAACCCACGGACCAGGAAAGCCCCGAGCCGAGCACCCTAGAGCCTGAGCACTTTCTCCCCACGAGAGATCCCAGCCACCCCAGACCGCACAACCTCGAGAATATCTGCCTCGGCCATCGCCGCCACGAACGAATCGAGCTTCTCCCCCGTCCCGGTGAGCTGGATGGTATAGGTGTTGGGCCCGACATCCACAATCTGGCCACGGAAAATGTCCGTCGTGCGCTTGATTTCGTCGCGCATGGCGCCACTCGCCCGCACCTTGATCAGCATCAGGTCGCGCTCGATGTGCGCACCCTCGGAAAGATCCACCAGTTTGACGACATCCACCAGCTTGTTCAGCTGTTTGGTGATCTGCTCCATGGTCTTGTCGTCACCGGTGGTGGTCAGTGTCAGGCGGGACAGCGTGACATCCTCGGTGGGCGCCACGTTCAGCGTCTCGATGTTGTAACCGCGCTGGGAGAACAGGCCGATAACCCGCGACAGCGCACCCGGCTCGTTTTCCAGCAGAATGGAAATGATGCGTCGCATGTCAGGTCCTCTCGTTTTTGCTGAGCCACATATCCTTCATGGCACCGTTGGGCGCGACATGCATCGGATACACGTGTTCCATGGGGTCGATAAAGATGTCGAGGAACACCAGCCTGTCCTTCATCGCAAACGCCTCCTCCATGCGCTGATCCAGTTCCTCGAGGCGTGTCACCTGTATCCCGACGTGACCGTAGGACTCCACCAGCTTCATGAAGTCCGGCAGTGAGTCCTCGTAGGTGCTCATGGCATAGCGCCCCTCGTACTGCATGTCCTGCCACTGCTTCACCATACCCAGGTAGTTATTGCGCAGGTTGATGATCTTGATTGGAGTGCTGTACTGCTTGCAGGTGGAGAGCTCCTGGATATTCATCTGGATACTGCCTTCACCGGTCACGCAGGCGACTTCCATATCCGGGAAGGCCAGCTTGACACCCATCGCTGCGGGCAGGCCAAAGCCCATCGTCCCCAAACCGCCCGAGTTGATCCAGCGCCGTGGCTTGTCGAACTTGTAGTACTGTGCGGCGAACATCTGGTGCTGGCCGACATCGGACGTCACATAGGCATCACCGCCGGTCACGCGATACAGGCTCTCGATAACCTGCTGCGGCATGATGCGGTCACTCTCGCCGTAGCGACGCCCGGTCCACAGGCCGTGCTTGGCACGCCACTCATCGATTTGCTGCCACCAGCGCCCGAGGGCAGCCGTATCCGGCTGTTTGGGGTCTTTTTCCTGCAGGCTCTCGAGAATGTCCAGCAGGTCCTCAAGCACCGACTGCACCGGACCAACAATGGGAATGTCCGCCGCCACGGTCTTCGAGATCGAGGTGGGATCGATGTCGATGTGAATGATCTTGGCCCCGGGGCAGAACCGCGAAACCGTATTGGTGACGCGATCGTCGAAGCGCGCGCCCACCGCCAGAATAACGTCGCTGTGGTGCATCGCCATGTTGGCTTCATAGAAGCCGTGCATGCCCAGCATGCCGAGGAACTGGCGGTCTGTCGCGGGGTAGGCCCCAAGCCCCATCAGGGTGTTGGTCACCGGGTAATTGAGCTTGCGCGCCAACCTGGTGAGCAGCTCACTGCTCTCCCCCAGAATAACACCCCCCCCTGCGTAGATAACCGGTCGCTTGGCGCTCAGCAGCAGCTTCGCTGCCTTGCGGATCTGCCCCGTGTGGCCACGCTGGGCGGGCGCGTAGGAGCGCAGCTTGACGGTTTCAGGGTAGTGGTACTCGAATTTCGCGTCGGGGCGCGTGCAATCCTTGGGAATGTCGATGACCACGGGACCCGGACGGCCAGTGGTGGCAATATGGAACGCCTTGCGAATGGTCGTCGGAATATCCTCGGCACGACGAATCATGAAGCTGTGCTTCACAATGGGGCGAGAGATGCCCACCATATCGGTTTCCTGAAACGCGTCTTCGCCGATCAGGTGCGTCGCTACCTGCCCGGACAGGACCACCATGGGTATCGAATCCATGTAGGCCGTGGCGATCCCGGTAATCGCGTTGGTCGCGCCAGGGCCCGAGGTGACCAGCACCACCCCCGGCTTGCCGGTGGCGCGCGCATAGCCGTCCGCCGCGTGGGTCGCAGCCTGCTCGTGACGTACCAGTACGTGAGGCACCTTGCTGGTTTTGAACAGGGCGTCATAAATGTGCAGGACCGCACCGCCCGGATAGCCGAATATGTACTCTACGCCCTCGTCTTCGAGCGCTTTCGCGATCATCTCGCCGCCGGATAACAACTCCACAATGTCTCTCCCACTAACATAAACGCTCGACGCGTAACCCTCGCCGAAGCAGTTCAAGTTGCTGTGTGGACGTTGCGGAAGCCGGTACCTGACCCGGCACCTGGCTGGCGACGCCACCCCCTGGGCGCGATACACTGCTCGAGACCCGCCACCGGCATGCTGCGGCGGCGCTCCGCGGAGGAAATCGATCACGAACACCCGTGTATCGGTCGCCCTGCGAGGTAGCGCAGTGTCTGGCCCTCAATCCCGCCAGTGCGGCGCGGATTGAATACGGGACTCATGAACAGCCGCTGTGAATAATGACATCACAACGGTAGACCAGTGGCCGGGGGTACCCGGAATTAGTCGTTACCACTCAAGAGACCCGCCTATTGTTTGCGCGGCGCGCAGGCTTGTCAACGTGAAAAAACCGCAGAGGATGGAATTTGCCTGAACAGGCGCATTGCGCCTCCGCCCGGGCTGGGGTACTTTAACCACGAACGCCTTCCAGAACAGGGACAATGCGTGTGAAATCAGCACTCCGCAAGGGTCTCGGCAGCGCCCTGATAATGCTGTTGGCTACGGCCAGTCTGCCACTGGCCGCCGCAGACACCCACTACCGCTGGCAGGATGGCCGCGGCAACCCGGTGTACAGCGATAGGCCACCGCCAAAAGGCACCGAGTATGAGGTTATTTCCTCACGCTCGGGGCTGAAGCGTGTGGTGAGTGCTGACGAAGGTGCTGTCCCCCCGGAAGTCGTACCGCGCCCGGGCAACCGGTTTGACCAGGTCGATGAGTCCGACATGGCGCGCAGCAAGAAAAACCCGGAGTTCTGTGAGACAGCCCGCAATAACCTCGCCACGTTGAACAAACCAGGGCGCATCCGTCTGCGCAACGACCAGGGCGAGCTGCGGTATCTCGATGAAGAGCAGATTGCCGCTGAACGCGCGAAGGCAGAAGAGGCTATCCGCCAGTACTGCGACTGATCCGGCGAAACATGCGCGCCTCCAGCGCGTCACGCGCACCCGAGTGAAGCCTCCCCGACTGCAATCGGCGCTGGTCGCGCTGGCTGTGGTACTCCTTGTCGGGGCGTTACTGGCCTGGGCAATCCACCCGCAACTCAGCAGCAACCGCCGCAGCGATGCAATGAACAGTCTGCTCCGCGCACAGCTCCTGCAACAGCGCTGGCATTCGGCGCACGGGCGTTTCGGCAGTGTGCAGGATATCTGGCCTCACCCCCAGGGACTTTCGCTGGCCGGACACTATGTCCTTAGCGACGCCACCGGCGTTCTGCCGGGAGGCCCCACTGTAGCGGCCTACGCCATGCAGGCGACACCACACGGGCCTCAGGCCGATGACCCCTGCGGCACCTTCGTGGTGACACAGGACGGTGTCCTGCTGCAAGCGCCCTGGGCGGGAACCGCGTGCTGGTCGCGGTGAAGCGACCAGCAGTGACCCGGCTCAGGCTTTGCTGAACGCGCTGCCTTCGCCTGCCACATCCACCCGAATCGTATCGCCCGGCACAAACTCGCCGGACAGGATTCGCTGTGCCAGCGGGTTCTCCAGCTCCTGCTGGATCGCGCGCTTCAGGGGCCGGGCACCGTACACCGGGTCGTAACCGACGGCTGCGAGGCGGTCCATGAAGGCATCGGTAATCTCGATGGACAGCTCACGCTCTGCCAGCCGCTTGCGCAGCCACTGTAGCTGGATGTCGGCGATATGCCGTATCTGGTCCGCGGCCAGCGGATGGAAGACCACGGTCTCGTCGATACGGTTGACAAACTCCGGACGGAAGTGTCGCCCGACCACACCCATCACCGCCGCTTTCATCGCCGGGTAGTTCTCCTCGCCCGACATTTCCTGAATCAGGTCTGAGCCGAGGTTCGAGGTCATCACGATCACCGTGTTGCGGAAATCGACCGTACGCCCCTGGCCGTCAGTCAGGCGCCCGTCGTCCAGCACCTGCAGCAGGATATTGAACACATCCGAGTGGGCCTTTTCGATTTCATCCAGCAAGAGCAGGGAATATGGGCGCCGACGCACGGCCTCGGTCAGGTAACCGCCTTCCTCGTAACCCACATAGCCGGGCGGTGCACCGATCAGCCGGGCCACGGAGTGCTTCTCCATGAACTCGGACATATCGATGCGCACCATGGCCTGCTCACTGTCGAACAGGAACTCGGCCAGGGCCTTGCACAGTTCGGTCTTGCCAACCCCGGTCGGCCCAAGGAACAGAAACGAACCGTTGGGGCGATTGGGGTCGGAGAGGCCGGCGCGCGAGCGACGCACGGCATCGGACACCGACTTGACCGCCTCGTCCTGGCCGACAACCCGCTGGTGCAGGAAGTCTTCCATACGCAGCAGTTTCTCACGATCACCCTCCAGCATCTTGGATACCGGTATGCCGGTCCAGCGAGAGACCACCTCGGCCACCTCTTCATCGGTAACCTTGTTGCGCAGCAGCGTGCGCTCATCGGTTTCGGCTGCCTGTGCGGACGCCAGCTGCTTCTCCAGCTCCGGTATGCGCCCGTACTGCAGCTCGGACATGCGGGTGAGGTCGCCGGCACGGCGCGCTGCTTCCAACTCGAGCTTGACCTGTTCAAGATCACTCTTGACCTGTGCCTCGCCCTGCAAGGAAGCCTTCTCGGCCTTCCACACTTCCTCCAGATCCGAGTATTCGCGCTCGACCTTGTCGATCTGCTCGGTGAGCAGTTCCAGCTGCTTGCGGGCCCCGGCATCGGAGTCCTTTTTCACGGCTTCACGCTCGATCTTGAGCTGAATCAGGCGGCGCTCAAGGCGATCCATGGCCTCAGGCTTGGAATCGATCTCCATGCGGATACGGCTGGCGGCCTCATCAATGAGGTCGATGGCCTTGTCCGGTAACTGCCGGTCGGTGATATAGCGCGTCGAAAGCCTGGCCGCAGCGATGATGGCGCTGTCGGTAATATCGACCGAGTGATGCACTTCGTAGCGCTCTTTCAGGCCGCGCAGAATGGCAATGGTGTCTTCCTCACTGGGCTCATCCACAAGCACTTTCTGGAAGCGCCGTTCCAATGCCGCATCTTTCTCGATGTACTTCCGGTATTCGTCCAGGGTAGTGGCGCCCACGCAGTGCAGTTCGCCACGCGCCAGGGCAGGCTTCAGCATGTTCCCGGCATCCATGGAGCCCTCGGCCTTGCCGGCACCCACCATGGTATGCAGTTCATCAATGAACAGAATGACACGGCCTTCCTGCTTCGAAAGCTCGTTGAGCACGGCTTTCAGGCGCTCCTCGAAGTCGCCACGATATTTGGCACCCGCCAGTAGCGCACCGAGGTCCAGCGACAGAATACGTTTGTCCTTCAGGCCCTCCGGTACTTCGCCGTTGATCACGCGCTGCGCCAACCCCTCGATAATGGCGGTCTTGCCCACACCGGGCTCGCCGATAAGCACCGGGTTGTTCTTGGTGCGGCGCTGCAACACCTGAATCGTGCGCCGAATCTCGTCATCACGGCCGATTACCGGGTCCAGCTTGCCCTGCTCGGCCCGCTCTGTGAGGTCAATGGTGTATTTGTCCAGCGCCTGCCGGGACTCTTCGGCTTCCGGGTTGTTCACAGCTTCACCTCCACGCATCTGTTCAATCGCGCCCTGCAGGGCGAGCGCGGTCACACCGTGCTGTTTCAGCAGCTCGCCGGCGACGCCCTTGCTCTCGACCAGCGCCAGCAGGACCAGTTCGCTGGAGATGTAGGTGTCGCCGCCTTTCTGCGCCAGCTTGTCGCTGACGTTGAGGATGCGCGTCAGGTCGTTGGAGACATGCACATCACCGGCATTCCCACTCACCCTGGGCAGGCCCTCCACCGCTTTGTTGACGCCTTCTGCGACACCGGCGACGTTGGCCCCGACCTTCTGCAACAGCGGCCGGGTGGAACCACCCTGCTGCTGGAGCAGGGCGGCCAGCAGGTGCACAGGCTCTATAAAATTGTGATCCTTGCCCAGGGCCAGGGACTGGGCATCGGCCAGTGCAAGCTGCAGCTGGTTGGTCAATTTGTCCATTCTCATTGCTCAATATCTCCTTGCGCGCCAGTCGAAAGTGCTGGCAGTGCATCAATCCATGAGCAGTCAATGGGGGCAAAAAGACCCTGTTTCAAGTGTGGGTTCAGGCAGAATCTGACGCGCGATTGAGGTAGATCAAGGTCGCCATGCGGCCGGTCACCCCGTCGCGCCGATACGAGTAGAAACGCTGGCTGTCATTGAAGGTACAGAATTCACCACCGTAAATGGCTGGCACACCCGCGGCCTGCAAACACAGCCGCGCCAGCTGGTAGATATCGGCATAGAAATGGCCACTGCGCGCCGCCGGGAGAAAGGCCCGAGCCGAGTCGGGGCCGGTGCCACCGGCAAGAAACGCGTCCCGGACTTCGGCCCCTACCTCAAAGGCCGCCGGGCCTATGGCCGGCCCCAGCCAGGCCAGCACATGCTCAGGGGCCACCGGCAGAGCGCGCACGGTAGCCTCAAGCACCCCCGCTGCAAGGCCACGCCACCCGGCATGTGCCGCCGCCACCACGGTCGCCCCACGGTCGCAGAACAGCACCGGCAGGCAGTCCGCTGTCAGGACGGCACAGGCAACACCCGCCTCATGCGTCCAACTGGCATCCGCCTCGGGTACCTCGCCGGCACAGTGCGCAGGCACCACAACCGCGCCATGCACCTGCTCCAACCACTGCACCCGGGTGCCTGCGGCGAGGCAGGCCTGCAGCCGCTGTCGGTTGCCCGCCACAGTCGCCGCCTCGTCGCCGACATGATCTCCGAGGTTAAGCGTGTTCCACGGCTTGCCGCTCAACCCGCCCAGGCGGGTGGTCGCCAGCGCCGACACCGTCGCGGGCGCTGGCCAATCAGGCGTGATCAGGCCGGGCCTGTACACCATCTTCTTCCTCCAGCACGGCCAGCAGGACCCGCATGTCCTCGGGCAAGGGACATTCAAACTGCATTGCCTCACCGCTGACAGGGTGCAACAGACCCAAAGATTCGGCATGCAAAGCCTGGCGCGGGAAACCCCGAAGCGCAGTAATCAGTCGCTCCGAGGCACCGCGGGGGATACGCGGACGCCCACCGTAGGCCGGGTCGCCGACCAGCGGATAGTGTCGATGGGCCATGTGCACACGGATCTGGTGGGTGCGCCCGGTTTCGAGATTCACGGTAATGCGGGTGTGATGGGCAAAGCGACGGGCGATGCGGTAGTGCGTGACCGCCGGCTTGCCGCCACTGACCACCGCCATTTTCTTGCGCTGCCGCGGATGCCGCCCTATCGGCTCGTCGATGGTACCACCGCCGGTCATGGCCCCGATACACACGGCACAGTACTGGCGTTTGACGGTACGCGCCTGCAATTGGGCAACCAGGTGATGGTGCGCAGAGAGCGTTTTAGCGGCCACCATCACGCCCGAGGTCTCCATATCCAGCCGGTGCACAATGCCACCGCGGGGCAACTGCGCCATCGTCGGCGCATGCCCGATCAGGGCGTTGACCAGGGTGCCATCGGCATGCCCCGCGGCCGGGTGCACGACCAGGCCCGCGGGTTTGTTCAACACCAGGATGCTCTCGTCCTCGTACAGGATATCCAGTGCGATGCGCTCCGGCTGCCAGCTGACCTCGTCCTCCAGTGCGGCGTCGACGGTAAGCGCCGTGCCCGCCCTGACCTTGTCCCGCGGTCGGCAGACCTTGCCGTCCGCCAACAGTTCACCGCGCTTGATCCAGGTCTGCAATCGGGAGCGGGAGTATTCCGGAAACAACCTGGCTGCTGCCTGGTCGAGCCGCTCGCCGTCGAGAGCAGCCTCCACTTCAGCTGTGCCACGGATCCTGTCTGTCATCGGAATTCCTGTTTATGCCCCGCAGGCGATGTGGTTAAATAGCGTCCTCAGTACATCCCTAGTCTATCACGCCAGCGGTTGCCACTTTGTTGAAATCACTGAAAGTTACTCCGTTCCTGCTGCTCCTCGCCCTGCTCGTCGGCTGTGCCGGGAACGATGAACTCGACGATCTGTCTGCCGACAGCGGCGAACAGCAGATGTATGAAAACGCCCAACGCTACCTGCGCAGCCGTAATTACGACCTCGCGGTGCGCAGCCTGCAGCTGCTGGAGTCACGCTATCCGTTTGGCAAATACGCCGAGCAGGCGCAGCTGGAACTGATTTACGCCCACTACGGCGCCTACGAGCACGAGGCCGCAGTAGAGGCCGCGGACCGATTCATCCGCCTCCACCCCCAACACCCCAGCGTCGACTATGCGTACTACATGAAAGGACTGTCCGCTTACTCGGCAAAGTCCGACATCTTCGCGCGCTTCCTGCCGACCGACGAGAGCAGCCGCGACATGAAACATGCGCGGGAGGCCTTCGCCGAGTTTGCCCAGCTGGTGGCCCGCTACCCCAACAGCCCCTATGCGGCGGACGCCAAGGCGCGCATGGTGCACCTGCGTAACCTGCTGGCGCGGCATGAAATTCTGGTGGCCAACTACTACTTCCGTCGCGGCGCCTATCTGGCCGCCACGAATCGCGGGCGCTACGTGGTCGAGAACTTCCAGCGCACACCCGCCGTCGCCGATGGCCTGGCCGTCATGGCCCAGGGCTACATCCTGCTCGGGATGAACGACCTTGCCGAGGATGCTATTGAGGTGCTGAAACTCAACTACCCGGATTACCCCGCCCTGGACAAGGACGGCAACTTTCGCTCGGATTACTCACTGGACGGGCCGGAACGCTCGATCATAAACCGGGTCACACTGGGCCTGTTCGATCCGCCAGAAGTCCCTGAGTTCGATACGCGGGAACTCTACCGCCAACCGCGGTAACTACTCGCCGGGTGTCCAGGCAGAAGTGATCGGGTAGCGCCGGTCGCGGCCGAAGCCGCGGCGCGTAATACGGACCCCGATAGGTGCCTGGCGACGCTTGTATTCGTTGAGGTCCACCAGCCGCAACACCCGGTGCACCTGTTCGGCTTCCATGCCAGAGGCAATGATGGCCGCGGCACTGAAATCCTGCTCCACATACAGCTCCAGTATGCGGTCGAGTACCGGGTAGGGAGGCAAACTGTCCTCGTCCTTCTGGTCAGGTGCCAGCTCTGCCGATGGCGGCCGGTCAATCACACGCTGGGGAATGCATGGCGCTATGCTGTTACGGTAGCGCGACAGTTCGAACACCAGGGTCTTGGGCACATCCTTGAGCACATCGAAACCGCCCGCCATGTCGCCGTACAGCGTGGAATAACCCACGGCCAGTTCGCTCTTGTTTCCGGTGGTCAACACCAACAGGCCCTTCTTGTTGGAGATCGACATCAGCAGTACACCGCGGCAGCGCGCCTGCAGGTTTTCTTCCGTGGTATCCACAGGGGTGCCCGCGAATTCGTCCTGCAGGGCGGCCATGAACGACTCGTAGATCGGCTCGATGGAAATGACCTTGTGGGACACGCCCAGCAGGGCAGACTGCTCCGCAGCATCCTCGACGCTCATTTGCGCGGTGTAGCGGAAGGGCATCATCACAGCCTCCACCCGCTCGGGCCCCAGGGCCTCAACGGCAACCGCCAGGGTCAACGCGGAATCAATGCCACCCGAGAGACCCAGCACAACGCCACGAAACCGGTTTTTATTCACGTAATCGCGCAAGCCCAGTACCAGGGCCTGCCAGGTAGCCTCCAGCTCGTCCAGCGGTGGCGCCTGCTCCTCACCTGCCAGACAAAGCACTTCGCCTTCGCGGTGCGCCGTCAGCCAGTACTCCCCCTCGACAAAGTTCGGCGCTGTGGCCACCCGGTTGCCCTGTGCATCAACGGCGAAGGAGCCGCCATCAAACACCAGCTCATCCTGCCCGCCCACCTGGTTCACGTAGACAATGGGGCACTGGTTGCTCCGCGCGCGATCCGACACCAGATCCCAGCGCTCGATGCGCTTGCCGCGGTGATAGGGTGAGGCGTTCAGGTTGAGCACCAGCTCGGCACCGGCACGTGCGGCTTCACGTACCGGCCCCGGCTCCCAGATATCCTCGCACACCGTCAGTCCGACGCGAATGCCCTCGATCTGCACCACACAGGGACTGTCGCCCTTCTGGAAATAGCGCATTTCGTCAAAGACCTGGTAGTTCGGCAGGCACTGCTTGCGGTACTCCGCAACGATTTCCCCCCGATGCAGCACCGCAGCAACGTTATACAGGGCGATGCCCTCCCGACGCGGATAACCCAGCACCAGCCAGCTGTCACCGGTCATCGCCGCCTTGATCGCCTGCAGCGACTGGTTCACACGCAGCTCAATACTGGGACGCAGCAGCAGGTCTTCGGGGGGATAGCCGCTGAGTGTCAGCTCGGGAAACATCAGCACCGGGGCGCTGACCTGACTCTCGGCCCGTCGCATGGCATCGATGACGCGGGCAGTATTCCCCTCGAAATCGCCGACGAGGGTATTCATCTGCACCATGAGTATGTTGAGCCTGGACATGGAGTTTCCGCGTTTGCTGTGAGAGAGGCTGTATTTTCCGGGAAAGCGGGCCCGGCTGCCAGACCCGGGCGCGAATTACTCGCCCGCGGCAGTTGCGCCACGCCCCGGCGTTTCACAGCCTGCGCAGCCTGTTACACTAATCGCTCCACTGGACTCAGGCTCGATTGCCGCGTGACTCGACCCGCGATTTTGACCCGGCCTCCCCCACGGGCGGTCTCGCAACAGAATGTTCTGTTGTTTCGTATCTACGTCGCCTACCGCTCGATGTTATCCGTGGTGCTGCTGATCATGTTGATAAGCCCCAACACGCGACAACTGGTCGGCGCGCTGAATCCCCCACTGTATGTGGGCGTCGCGTCCGCCTATCTCGCTTCCAGCGCACTCCTGCTCGCGGCGTTGGCGTGGCAGTGGCGTTTCAACCAACGTGCACTGTTTGGCGTGTTCCTGGTCGACATCATCGCCGTCGTACTGATGGCAGATGCCAGTGGCGGGATGATCAGCGGCCTGCCCGTATTGCTGGTCGTCACCGTGGCGGCCTCGTCGGTGATGATCCCCAACCGTACGCTTGCGACGCTTCTGGCGGCCCTCAGCTCACTGGCCATCCTGTCTGACACCGTCTGGCTGATTCTGCGCAACAGCCTGGAGCTCAATGCGCTGTTCCCCGCCGGGCTACTGGGACTGCTGATCTTCGGCGTCTCACTGATGGTTCAGTTCGTCGCCACGCGCCTGGGGCGCGCCGAGGAACTGGCCCGGAGCCGGGCCAGCGACCTGTACAACCTGCAGCGCCTCAACGAGCAGATCGTGCAACACATGCAGACCGGTATTCTGCTGGTCGCCGACAGTGGTGCCGTGCGCGTAATGAACAAGGCGGCCAGTGTGATGCTGTCGCCAGAACGCCCGATCACCATGGAACAAGGGCGAAAGCTGAGCGACTACAGCGAGGACCTGGCGCAGCAGTTCCAGCACTGGAGAGAAACCCAGCAGCACCGCGCACAACCTTTCAGGGTCGCCGAGGATGCACCGGCTGTCATTGCCCACTTCCGAGAGCTCCAGTCCGGTGGCGAACGGGAGACGTTGGTATTTATTGAAGACTACACACCCATTACCCGCTACGCACAATCGCTGAAACTGAATTCTCTGGGGCGCCTGACCGCAAGCATTGCGCACGAGATCCGTAACCCCCTCGGCGCCATCAGCCATGCCGCTCAGCTGTTACACGAGTCTTCCGGACTGTCCGAGCCAGACCGGCGCCTCACCGACATCATCCTGCAGCACAGCCGGCGGGTGAACCAGACCGTAGAGAGCGTGCTGCAGATATCGAGGCGCGAACCGCCGAGGCCGGAGTACATCCTGCTCGCCGAATGGCTGCCGAATTTCGTGGGCAACTACCTTGATTCGGGCAAGGACATGGCGGAAATCACCATCGATTGCAGCTACCCGGACCTGCTGGTCGAGTTCGACCAGGAAAACCTGCAACGCGTGCTCACTAATCTGCTGGACAATGCGCTGCGCCACAGCCGAATGGCCATCGGCAAAGAGACCGCCCGCATCGAGGTCAGCCTGGACTTCACCAAACACCAGTGCCTGATTGACGTGATCGACGCAGGGACCGGCGTTCCCGCCCAGGAGCAGCCCCTGTTATTCGAGCCGTTCTACACAACGGTCAGCGAAGGCAGCGGCATGGGTCTGTTCCTGTGCAAGGAGTTATGTGAAATGAACAATGCCGACCTGTACTTTCGCAGCACCACGCGCGGAGAAAGCTGTTTCCGGGTGGCGCTGAACCAGAGGGACCTGTAGCAAGATGAGCGCTCAAACCGTCCTTATCGTTGATGACGAACCCGACATTCGCGAATTGCTGGCGATTACCCTGAACCGCATGGGTCTGGAGTCCTTCAGCGCCGCGACGCTGGATGAAGCACGCAAACAGCTGGCCAAGGTGAAACCCGACCTCTGTCTTACCGACATGCGTCTGCCTGACGGTAATGGCATACACCTGGTCGAGTACATACAGCAGGAGTTTCCCGACATGCCGGTGGCCATGATCACCGCGCACGGCAGCGTGGAGACCGCCATCGCCGCCCTCAAGGCCGGTGCCTTTGACTTCATCAGCAAACCCATCGAACTCGAACGTTTGCGCAGTCTGGTCAGTTCAGCGCTACGGCTCAACGAAGGCACACCCTCCGTCGAGCCTGAAGCCGACGGAGACGACCTGCGCCTGCTGGGCAGCGCGCCGCAGATCGTGGCACTGCGCGCAAAAATCGCCAAGCTCGCGCGCAGTCAGGCACCCGTGCACATACAGGGGGAGTCCGGCGTCGGCAAGGAGGTGGTGGCCAGGCTGATTCATGCCAACGGACCGCGCGCCGCAAAACCCTTCATTGCCGTGAACTGCGGCGCGATTCCCCAGGAACTCATGGAAAGCGAGTTTTTCGGCCACCTGAAAGGCAGCTTCACAGGCGCCAATCGCGACAAGCTGGGCCTGTTTCAAGCAGCTGAAGGAGGCACGCTGTTCCTCGATGAAGTGGCAGACCTGCCGCTGGCGATGCAGGTGAAACTGCTGCGGGCAATTCAGGAAAAAGCCGTGCGGCCGGTGGGGGGCAGCAGTGAACAGGCAACGGATGTGCGGCTACTCAGTGCGACCCACAAGGACCTCGCAGCAGAGGTGGCGGCGGGACACTTCCGCAACGACCTCTACTACCGTATCAACGTGATCGACCTGCGCGTGCCCAGCCTGCGTGAGCGCAGCGGAGACATTCCGGAGCTGGCGAATGCCCTGCTGCGGCGCGTTTGCAGAGATCTCGGCGTCGATGCGCCGGCCATAGCGCCAGACGCCATGGCGGCCCTGCAACGTTGTACATTTCCCGGCAACGTTCGCGAACTGGAGAACGTACTGGAACGCGCCGTCGCGCTGGCGGACGGCGACACCATCAGTGAAACAGACCTGCAGTTCACCGACCGCCTCGACACGGCGCACAAGCTGCTGGGCGAGCCGAGCGAGACTCCCCTTGACATTACTGCGGCCTTTGGCAACCTCGAGGGCTATCTGGAGGACATTGAGCGCCGCATACTGCAGGCGGCGCTCGAACAGTGTCGTTGGAACAAAACTGCCACTGCGCGCCTGCTGGGTATCAGTTTCCGCAGTCTTCGCTACCGCCTGCAAAAGCTGCATATCGAAGACTGAAACGGGCTACCAGCAGGCATTGCTGCCGGCGTAGCCACTGTTCGCGTAGACACCGGCTGCGTCCAGGCTGTAACTGCCACAGCGCAGGTCCCCGGCCTGGTGCCCCACGGGCTGGGCCCATACCCGAAACTGGTAGGGGTCATGCAGCGGCTCAAGGGATATCTCGTAGAGCGCGTCCTGTTCAACCTCTTGCCCACCAGGCCCCAGACCGACACGCTGCTCCCTGCTGAACCCCAGCTCGACAAGGCTTGTCGCATAGCGCCGGTGATAGAGCAGGAATTCCTCCTGTCGACCCGCAATCACCAGCAGCGCACTGGTCGCCACCTTGCGTCGCCCCCTGAAGACCTGTTCGCTGTACTGTGGCACGGCAATCACCAGCAACACCGACAGCAGCACCAGAACCAGCAGCATTTCCAGCAGCGTTACGCCGGCGCGTTGTGGTGTGAACACCCCTGCCAGCTCACTACAACGGGTCGACACCCGGCTCACGCCAGTAGGTGCGGAGCAATTGTGGCGCGCGCGAGCGCTGCAATGCCGCGTCCGGAAGTAGTCCTGCGCCTGAAGCTGCCGCCTCCGGAACGCCCCCAGGCAGCACCAGCCACTCACCGGCTCGCAGCAACTCGGACGGCACCCCCACGCCCAGATCCCACCCTGCCGACCCACCGTCAGGTGCGGCGCCATCCACCAGGTTCACCGCGTAGAGGCGGGCCCGCCCGGGGGGTGCTTCACAGGGGGCCTGCCGCGGCTCGAAACTACCAAACAGCACCCGCCCGCCGTCAATCACCGGACTTCCCCAGCCTTTCTCCCCAGGTGCAGGCATAGCGAGCTTCCAGCCCGGCCCCTGCACCGCAGCACAGGGCCCGGTCTGCTCCGAGGTGCAGCTACCAGCGGGATGCAGCTGATCAAAAGTCAGCGCAAGCCGTTCCCGAACCCGGGCATCACCGCTGCGGACAAGGCCATCCCGCAGGTAGAAGGCATAGTTCACTGTGCGTCGCGCCAGAGGCTGGGCGCGATTGCCGCTGGTGATCAACACACCGTCCACCGATCGCCCCCGGTCATCCACCGTCCGCACCAGTGCGGGCGCAGCGAAAAAGCGCCTGTCGTCCGGACCGACAGTCTCTGCACCCAGCTCCGCAAGCACTGAAGCGGACCAGTGCCGTGCGCGGTGCTGTGGATCGTGCAAGCCGCCCGGCGGCAGGTCAACGCGCCAGACACGTCCTCCGGTGTCCCCCACATACAGGCGGTGGATAATGCCCGCTGCGTTCTTCAGCACCGCAATCTCCGACGCAATACTGTCGCGCATATCCGGATGCGGGAAGCGGCTGTTGTCCGCCGCGGCCGAGTCGCCCCGGACCGCTTTCCAGATCAGTGCACCGCTTCTGGCATCCACCACATAGATCGCGTTACCCACAGGATCATCACCTGCTGTGGCATCCTTGCCCAGGCGCTCGCCGGTTGCTGCGTCGACACCGCCGTTGTAGCCGCCACCCAACAGAAGTACGTCCCGCACTTGACCATCAAACTGCACGCGGCCGACCACTGGAGTAGAAAACGTCAGACCAAGCTCATCAAAATCACCGCCCACCGTACGCTCAAGGCGCCACTGCAGCCTGGGCGGCTGCAGTGGGTCAGAGACGTTCAGTGCGTAGTAGCGGCTGCCGCCACGACGCAGCCCAAAAACCACAATGGCCTCGTCACCGTCGTCGGCGCGCAGCGTGCCATCGCCGTTTCGATCAACACGCAGGACCACCGGACTGCCATCTATGCCGTAGGCGACGGGCACCGGTGATGCAGCAGACCGCCGCCGGAGCAGAGCAGCCAGGGAGCTGTGTGGCAGGAATCCGAACACTTCCCTGCCGCTTTCACGGCCCGCAGCATCGGTGTTCTCCACAGCGTGCAGCACGCCGTCAGCGCTGCCGAAGAAGATGCGAACTCTCGGATTCGACACGCCATAGCCGTCACCGGTTGCACCGTAATCCAGTGCCAGAGGCCTTGAGTGATATACAGGACCCAGCAACCAGGCGCGGCCCCGCTGGGGAGCCTCATCAACGTCTTCGCCCAGTATCCAGCGCAGCAGCTGCAACCCCTCCGCCTCATCGGCAAACGGTAGGCTGTCACGCAGCGCGCGAACACTCGCGAGATCAGCCCGCAAGGGCACCAGTGGCCGAGGTCCGATTGCGTGATCCGCCGGCTCTGGAGCCTCAGTCAGCAGCAACCTGCCGCCGTCTACCGGCGGGTCGGACACCGTCGGATGGCTCACGAGATGCTGCCCGACACCACCGCGACGCACCGCACCACCATCAGCGCCTGCGCGAACGGGAGGTTCGAGCCCCGGCAGCACTCGCGCGGGATCGGTCCAGAACGTCACTGCGGAATCCCGCAGGCGTACAGGGCCCGCAGCCGACTCCCGCAGGGCAGGCTGCCCCCTGGCGTCTTCCACTGTAGCAAGGCCGGCGCCAGCGACCGGGATGCGAACCTTCTTCACATTACCGGCCCAGGAAGCACCCGGCCCAAGCTCGAACCCGGCGATCAACAACTCAGACTCTGTGGATGCCCCAGCCCGAAACGTGCTGGAAACCAGACTTCCGGAGCGACGCGCAAATCCCAACACAGCCTCCTCCAGACGGCGCTCCAGCTGTATCGGGTCCCTCGTGGACAGCGCGATCGCGCCGGGCGCCGGTGTATCGGTCAGCGACAATGTATGCTGGCGGAAACAGGCTCCCGCACGTGCCAAGGGCACAGTCGCCGCGGTGCCGCGCACGAGGTAGATCTCGTCGACCGCCCGAGCGCCTGAAAACGCCGATAATGGACGTTGCCGCGTCTCCACCGTGACCTGGGGCGGCAAGCGCTGCAGGAGCGACCGGATGACTGCCGCGACCGCATCGCCGGATGTCACGGGCGCACCCTCTGCATGCGCACCCTCCAGCAGGCGATACGCAGAGGTGGTGAAGCGCTGACGGCAGTCCTGTCCCAGCGTACAGAGTGCTGGCGTCGACGACTGGCGCAGAGCCAGCTCCAGTAGCAGGTGAGTGTGGTCCCCCGAAGCCCACCAGGCATCCAGATCCAGCGCCTGCAGCGGAGCCGCCCCCAGAAGCGAACACGCCAAAAACAGCCATACTCGAGTTCTCCACATGATCGACACTCCCTGTCAATGCTCCGAATCTGCAAGCCGCAACAACACACCTTGCACCACATCTGCCCTCAGCGTTGCATCCTGTGGGTCACTCACGCTGACCCGCAGCTCAAATGCGACAAAGGCGTCGTACCCCGCCTCCGAGACCTGTGTCTCACCCAGGCGCGGCGCCAGAGCGCCCTGCACGCGCGGGTTGATCCGGCGTATCTCATAGTGGACACGGAGTCGTTGTACAGACGGCTGTGCAGCATCGAGCAGTTCGCGAAGCTGCTGATCGAGATCGGCGTTGCAGGCATCGGGCGCAGCACAGTGCGCAAGCCCTGCCTGGTGCATGGCGGCGAACGGCAAGGGCGTACTGCTGAGCACGGCGGCAACACCCTGGGCAAGCTGGAGTGCCTCCTCACGCTGCAGCAGGTTACCGGTCATACGCAGCTCCAGCACGCTGTTGCGCAACATGGCGATGGAGACGGCGCTGATCAGGCCGAGGAACACCAGTGCCAGCAGGAGTATGTAGCCGTCTGCACGAGACAGATGGTTGACACCGGGATCAACAAGAGACTTCATGTTCTCACCCACGCGACCGCCGGCCGCAGATTGCGCAAGCCTACCGTAGTGCTGAAGACACGCCGTACATAGCCATCATCGTCGGCGACGAACTCGCGCTGCCCCAACCGGTAGCGCCGCGGACCGGCATAGCCTGGGACCGGCACGAGACTGCGCACCAGCAACGCAACGCGTGCGGTGACTGCGCGCCGCAGCTGTGCCGCGTCCGGCTGCGAAACGTAATGCTCCGGCACACCATCCCCGTCGCCATCTACGCCGAGTTCGATGTGGAAGCGCTCAATACCCTCGACCAGGCAATGACTGAACATGCCCGCCGGAGAGAGTGCAGCAGCACACAGTGTGGGAATGTGATCAGCCGGCGTCACTGAATAGCGGCGGACGTAAAACAGGCGAGCGAGCAGACGCCAGTAATCCACACCGCTGCCGGGCACCGCCTCGGCTGCGGCTACCCTGCCCGCCTGCCACCATTGCACGGAGGCCGTCTGGCCGCGAATCTGCAGGTACCAGTGCCCGCGATCGACGCCGGATGCCGCAGCCGCCCACTCCCCGTTCGCCATCGTAGCCTCTGCCGCGGTACGCCGAATAGCGAGCAGGTCGCTTCCCCGCTGGAGCATCGCAGCAGGAAGACAGTCCAGCACGACGCCGGTCACGGTCTGCGGCGCTCCCCCCGCGTAACCCACCTGAAGATCCAGCGCGTCCACGTCGCCCAGAGGCCAGCGCGCAGCGACCCCGCAACCGTCGACCGTCACCGGCAGTGCAACTGCGGTATGCAGCGGCAGGCCGCCGTGAAACCCGGCGAGGGCAAGTTCCCTGCGCAACAGCGCCATGGCGAAGCGCCCGTTCTCCCTGACGCGAGCCAGCTCGTCAGCCAGCAGAAACTGGCGCCTGGCTTCCGCGTAGGACCATACCAGCAGCACCGCAAAGAGCAGCCCGAGAGCCATCGATATCAGCAGCGCAGGCAACGTAATCCCCGAAGAACGCGGTTCTGGATATCGCTCCCTACGCGCCATCACCGCGACTACCCCCGGGGAACCCAGGTCTGCAACGCGACTACGCGGCGTTGCCGGTCGTTCACGCCGTACCGGCCATGACCCGCACCGCAGCTAGAAGCAACCTGAGCCACCCTCGCGCCAGCGCCACGCCAGGCAATCGCCACCGTGAGACCGTTTGCCTGGACCGCAATACAGACATGCGGCTCCGGCAGACCCGCCACCGGCTCCCCTGCGACTGACCGCTCACCGCCATCCTGAAGCAGAGACAGCCAGTCCGCCAGATCGTACTCAGCAAGTGTCTCGGCGGTGCAGAGGCCTTCTTCGAGGGAACCGTGGCAGGCCGCGGCGGCATGCGGTGGCAGCTGCGGCAGACCCGTGGGCGCCAGGCCCTCCTGTGTATAGATGGCAAGTGGCTCCGGGTTACTCTCCATGCGAGCGAGCAGGTCGCGCGCCAACGCCGTGGCGCGAGCGACCTGAGCGCTCTCCAGACTGTTGCGCCAGGCGACAGCCTGCCCCGCAAGCAGAGCGGACACACCGACAGTGAACAGTAGAGAAGCGATCAGCAGTTCGATCAGCCCGAACCCGCCCTCTGCCCGCCTCACGCGACGGCTGCCTGTGGACAGTCGCCCCAGCCCCGCACCAACCTGGCACGACCGACCACGTTCATTACCACGCTCCAGGAGACGAGGCGGGGATGAGGGCCGGAACACACCATCAGGGTGCGATTACGGCCGGCTGTACCATCGGGCCGGAAACTGATCGGGTCCGCCACCTGTCGCGCTCCCGCCCGATCCAGTACACTCAGGCCTGCCGCCATCGGCGACCAGGCACGCAGCAGTGCCGCGGCGGGAAGCCGCCCCACAGCGGGGCGGCCGCGCAACAGAATCCAGCCGTCGCGGTAGTCGCCAGCGCATTGCAGCACACCGCTGCGCGCGTACGCGGATGGGCAGAGGGTCACCACTTCGTTGCGGTTCACGGCCTCACTGCGCGCGAGATGGAGTGCCGTGAACAGACGCCCGGCTTCGGCGCGAATTTCAAGGCGCTGCTGCACACGCTCAAAGCCCGGCACGGCCACCAGCAACAGCACGCCCAGCAGCACAACCACCAGCAGCAATTCGATCAAGGTGAGCCCGCGAAGCGGGCCGCGATGTAACGTCCTGTCCATGCACAGCCTCCCTGCAAAGGGGAAGCTTAGCGGGGAACCCCGGACGCGCCAGCGCCCGGCTGCAATTGACTAAATCAGACGTTGCGCAGAGGTATACGCAGTTCGCGCGGCAGGGAGAAGGTCACGTTTTCCGGGCGCCCGGCCAACTCCACCGGTGGATTCGCGCCCAGCGCCTGCAGGCCCTGTATGACCTCGCTCACCAGCACCTCGGGCGCAGAGGCGCCTGCCGTGACGCCGACGCGCTGCCGACCCTCAAGCCACTCGGGACGAATGTCCCCCGCGCTATCGATCAGGTAAGCGACCGCACCCATGCGCTCTGCCAGTTCCCGCAGGCGATTGGAGTTGGAGCTGTTGGGTGATCCCACCACCAGTACCAGGTCGCAATCGGCGGCCAGCTGCTTTACCGCATCCTGCCGGTTCTGGGTGGCGTAGCAGATGTCATCCTTGCGCGGACCCTGAATGGCCGGAAAGCGGGCGCGCAGCGCGTCGATAACCCGCGCCGTATCGTCGACCGAGAGCGTAGTCTGGGTGACGTAGTGCAGGCGTTCGGGGTTGCGCACAACCAGAGAGGCCACCTGGGCCTCATCCTCCACCAGGTAGATGTCGCCACCGGCACTGCGATCAAACTGGCCCATGGTGCCTTCGACCTCGGGGTGACCGCAGTGCCCAATCAAAATGCACTCACTGCCGTCAGCGCTGTAACGCGCGACCTCGATATGCACTTTGGTGACCAGCGGGCAGGTGGCATCGAATACCCGCAACCCGCGCGCGGCGGCTTCCTTGCGCACCGCCTGCGACACGCCGTGTGCGCTGAATATGACGATGCAGTCGTCGGGCACCTCTTCCAGCTCCTCGACGAAGATCGCCCCGCGTGCACGCAAATCATCCACCACGTACCTGTTGTGTACCACCTCGTGGCGCACGTAGATCGGTGCGCCAAACATGTCCAGCGCGCGATTGACTATATCAATGGCGCGATCGACGCCGGCGCAGAAACCCCGGGGATTGGCGAGACGAATGTCCATCAGTGCAACTCTGCCGGTTCAACCCGGTGCACATGCACGTCGAACAGTATGGTGCGACCCGCCAGTGGATGATTGAAGTCCACTGTCACCTCCTCTTCGTCAAACGCCACGATCAGGCCCGGTAATTCGCCACCGGCTGCATCGGCAAAGGAAAACACCAGGCCGATTTCCAGCGCCACATCGTCGTCAAAATGATCCCGCGCCACCGTTTGCACATTGTTGTCGTTGGGCTGGCCGAAGGCGTCCTCGGGCAGGATGGTAAATACATGGCGCTGGCCGGGCTGCATTCCCATCAGGGCCTGCTCGAAGCCTGGCAGCAGATTGCCGTCGCCCACCACAAAGCTCACCGGTTCACCGCCGAAGTTACTGTCCACCTCAGAGCCGTCCTCAAGGCTGACAGAAAAATTCAGGAACACGCGTGTGCCCTCGCCTACCGCTACATCGCTGTTTGTCACTGGGGCCCTTTACCTCCGGTCTGCGCCGCCTGCCGCGGTGCCAGGAAACTGTCGAGTATCATCAACGCGGCGCCCACGGTAATCGCCGAATCGGCAATATTGAACGCCGGAAAGAATGCTCCCGCATAGTGTAGCGAAATAAAGTCGACAACGTGGCCGAGGACCAGGCGATCCCACAGGTTACCAATCGCGCCGCCGAGAATCAGTGCCAACGCAGCGGGTAGCAGGCGCTGACCCGCGGGCAGGCGATACAGCCACACGATCAGTACCCCACTGATGACGATGGCAATACCGCTGAAAAAGTAACGCTGCCAGCCCCCTGCATCGCTCAGAAAGCTAAACGCCGCACCCGGGTTGTATTGCAGGGTGAGATTGAACCAGCTGGTCACCGGCAGCGGACGAGCGTAGCTGAGGTAGTGCTCCGCAGCGACCTTGGTGATCTGGTCGAGAGCAATGACCAGCAAGGCCAAAGCATACCAGCCGATAACGGGGTGCAGTTTAAGCAAAGTGGCGCTGCTCCCCTTGACCGTCGACATTGTCGACGCAGCGGCCGCACAGCGTTGGATGCTGTGTGTGGCGGCCCACGTCCTCGCGACGGTGCCAACAGCGCTCGCATTTTTCCGCGGGACTCACGTGCACCTGCAGGCGGAGCTCGGGCAACTCGGTCGCTGCGGCCTCAGTGGGTGCCGAATCCAGCGAAGCCAGCGTAGCGCCGGAGGTAATCAGCACGAACCGCAGCTCATCTCCGAGGCTTGCCAAAAGCGCCTGCAGCGGTGCTGCCACGTACAGTGTGACATCGGTATCCAGCGAGCCGCGCACCAGCCCCGCAGCGCGCTGTACCTCGATCTCCCGGTTCACCGCGGCGCGCACTGCCATGACCTGCTGCCAATACGCGGCCCCCATGGTCTCACTGCCCTCGAGTACCTCAAGCCCCTGATACCATTCACTCAGAAAGACGGATTCGGCGTGCTCACCGGGCAGGTTCTCCCAGATTTCTTCTGCGGTGAAGCTGAGAATCGGGGCGATCCAGCGCACCAGCGCCTCGGCGATATGGTACAGCGCCGTCTGTGCCGAGCGACGCGCGCGGCTGTCCGCCCGCGTGGTGTACTGGCGATCCTTGATGACATCGAGATAAAAGCCACCGAGATCATTGCTGCAAAAGTTATGCAGCTTCTGGTAGATCACATGGAACTGGTAGCTTTCATAGGCCGCCTCGATCTCGGACTGCAGGCGTGCGGTACGATCAATCACCCAGCGGTCAAGCGACAACAGATCGGCAAAGGGCAGAACGTGCTGCGCCGGGTCGAAGCCGTTCAGGTTAGAGAGCAGGAAGCGCGCCGTGTTGCGAATACGCCGGTAGGAATCCGCGGTGCGCTTGAAGATCTCGTCGGACACGGTCAGTTCACCGCGGTAATCCGTCGCCGCAACCCAGAGACGCAGGATGTCAGCACCCAGATCGTTCATCACGGCGTTCGGCGCGATAACGTTGCCCAGCGACTTGGACATCTTGCGACCCTGTGCATCCACGGTGAATCCGTGGGTCAGCACCTGCCGATAGGGCGCCTCAGCGAAGGCCGCAATGCCTGTGAGCAGCGAGGACTGGAACCAGCCCCGGTGCTGGTCCGAACCCTCGAGGTACAGATCGGCAGGTGCACGCAGGCCTTCCCGCCGGCGCAGCACGCAGGCGTGCGTTACCCCGGAATCAAACCACACATCCAGCGTATCGGTGACCTTGTCGTAAGCAGCCGCCTCGTCGCCAAGGAGATCGACGGGCTCGAGGTCAAACCACGCCTCTATACCGCGCTGTTCAATGCGCTGCGCGACGGCCTCAATAAGCTCCGCGGTGCGCGGGTGCAACTCGCCGGTTTCCCGGTGTACAAACAAGGTGATGGGCGAGCCCCAGGTACGCTGGCGGGAAATACACCAGTCCGGGCGTTGTGCCAGCATGGCATCAATGCGTGCCTTGCCCCACTCGGGCACCCACTGCACCTGCTCGACCGCTGCCAGGGCGTCATGCAGCAGTCCGTTCTGCTGCATGCTCACAAACCACTGGGGCGTGGCACGGAAAATAATCGGCGTCTTGTGCCGCCAGCAATGTGGATAGGAGTGGTCATAGCCCTCGCTGTGCAGCAAAACCCCGCGTTCGCGCAGCAGTTCCAGCATTGGCTGGTCAATCTTGAACACATGCTGGCCGCCAAACACTGCCGTATCCGGCAGATACACGCCGTTGCCTGCAACCGGGTTGTAGACCTCAAGGCCATAGGCCTGGCCGACCTGGAAGTCGTCCTGACCGTGTGCCGGAGCCGTATGCACAGCCCCCGTGCCGGCTTCAGTGGTCACGTGCTCGCCCAGCACTAGCGGCACGTCGCGCGCCTGGAAACAGTGCTGCAGCCGCTGGTGCTCCAGCGCCCGACCCTTGCAACGTCCCAGCACGTTCACACCGGGCAGGCCGTAGCGCGCGGCGACCGCCGTTGCCAGTTCCTCGGCCACCACCAGCGCGCGCCCTTCACCGGCGAGCAGCACATAGTCAAGGTCGGGATGCAGGCAGACGGCCATGTTGGCCGGCAGCGTCCAGGGCGTGGTGGTCCAGATCGGGACAGCGATTTCACCGGCGTATTCGCTATCGCAGGCCTCGGCGATGGCCGCGGGATCCAGCGCGATAAAGGCGACGTCGACCGCGGTGGAGCGCTTGTCGTGGTATTCGACTTCAGCCTCCGCCAGCGCAGACCCGCAATCCAGGCACCAGTGCACCGGTTTGAAGCCCTTGTGCAGGTGCCCGTTGTCGATGATGCGCCCCAGGGTGCGCACGATATCCGCCTCGAACTGGAAATTCATCGTCAGGTACGGGTTTTCCCAGTCACCCAGCACCCCCATACGGATAAAGTCCTGGCGCTGCCGGTCCACCTGCCCTGCCGCGTAATCACGGCATTTCTGGCGAAACTCCGCGGGTGACACCTTGACGCCGGGCTTGCCGACCTTCTTCTCGACGTTGAGTTCGATGGGCAGACCGTGGCAGTCCCAACCGGGCACATAAGGCGCATCAAAGCCGGCCAGCGAGCGGGACTTGACGATGATGTCCTTCAGGACCTTGTTGACCGCGTGCCCCAGGTGCAGGTCGCCATTGGCGTAGGGCGGACCATCGTGCAGGATAAAGCGCGGGCGACCCGCGCTGGCGGCGCGAATCTTTCCGTACAGGCCGTTTTCCTGCCACTGCCGAATACGCTCCGGTTCACGCTGGGCGAGGCTCGCCTTCATCGGAAACCCGGTCTGTGGCAGGTTCAGCGTGTCCTTGTAATCACTCATGTAAACGTCAATCCCGTATCAATCAGTTCAGTCCGCGTCAGCCGACGCCGGACCGTTTGTGTGTTCGCTCAGCCACCGCCGCGCCGCTTCTGCGTCCCGGTCAATCTGGCCTCGCAGCAGGTCGACCGAGGCGAACTTCTGCTCATCGCGCAGTTTGTGCAGAAAGGTCACCTCCAGATGCCTGCCGTAAAGCTGCGGGCTACCCTGCAGAACATGGACCTCAAGGTTGGCCTGTATGCTGTCACCCACCGTCGGCCGCGTGCCGACGTTTGCCACCGCCGGCGCATCGGCCAGACCGCCGCCGGTGACGGTCACCGCGTACACACCGGAGAGCGGCGAGCGCAGCCGGTGCAACTGCAGGTTCGCGGTGGGAAAACCCAGCTCCCGCCCCAGTTGCCGGCCATAAATCACTTTGCCGCTCATGCGGTAAGGGCGGCTCAGCAGGCGCTCGGCCAGGGCGAAGTCGCCCTCGGCCAGGGCCGCGCGAATACGCGTACTGCTGACACGCTCCCCGTCAAATTCACAGGTTTCCGTGGCGCTGGCCTCGTAGCCATAGCGTCGGCCCTGCGACTTGATGAACGCATAATCACCCTGGCGGTCGTTACCGAACCGGAAATCATCGCCCAGAACGATGTGCTGTATGCCCAGCCCCTGCACAAACACCTCGTCGACAAAAGCCTGGGCTGACATGCTGCGCAGGCTGGGCGTAAAGCGAATACGCAGGACACGGTCTACGCCGAGGCACTCCAGGGCGCGAAACTTGTCCCGGAAGCTCATGATTCTGGCCGGCGCTTCCAGCGGTGCAAAATACTCCCGGGGCAGCGGCTCGAACACGATCACCGTCGCCGGCAGTGCGAGTTCTTTCGCCTTGCCCTGAAGCTTGCGAATCACCGCCTGATGACCGAGATGCACCCCATCAAAAGCGCCTATCGTGGCCACGCAGGGACGGTGTTGCGGCCCCAGGTTATGCAGGCCTCTGATCAGCTCCATGAGGTCGGGCTTACTCTGTCACAGCAAACGCTGGAGTATAGCGAAAAGTACCGCACTAGCCTATGCCGGGGGGCGCCGTGTGTCGTGCTCAGGACCCCGAGGGCGGCGTGCGCAGGTGCTGCAGCCGCGTGCCCAATGCCACATGGACCAGCAGGTAGGTCAGGCCACCGAGGCCACACACCAGCACGAGATGAGCAACACGCGCGAACAGCGTCCAGGCCAACCAGTCCTCCACGCCCGGGCTGAGCAGGACCAGCACCGCGACCATCGCGCTGGTGGCCAGCAGCAGACGCCCGGTGTAAACGGCCCAACCTGCCTGCGGCTGCAGGACGCCGTCACGCAACAACCCGCGCAGCAGCAGGCCTGCGTTGAGGTAGGCCGCAACACTGGTGGCGAGTGCAAGGCCCACATGGCCGGCCTGGAACCAGTACATCAGCGGCAACACGAACGCGAGGTTCAACACCATATTGGCGGCCATCGCAATAATGCCGTAGCGCACCGGCGTCGCCGTGTCCTGGCGTGCATAGTAGCCCGGGGCCAACACCTTGATCAGCATGAACGCTGCCAGCCCCAGGCTGTAGGCCTGCAGGCTCAATGCCGACATGGCAACATCCTCCGGCCGGAACTCGCCGTACTGGAACAGGGTCACCAGAATAGGCCGCGCCAGTACGGCCAGGGCCACGGCGGCGGGCACAGCCACCAGCAGAACCGAGCGCACCGCCCAGTCCAGGGTCAGGCCGAACTGGCGCATTCTGGCCCCGGCGCGATGCGCCGACAGGCTGGGCAGGATCACGGTGGCTATGGCGATGCCGAAAACCCCCAGCGGCAGCTCCATCAGGCGGTCCGAGTAATACAGCCAGGAAACGCTGCCCGTCGGCAGAAATGACGCCAGTACCGTATCCAGCAGCAGGTTGATCTGGCTCACCGACACGCCAAACAGCGCGGGCACCATGAGCTTGAGAATACGCCGCACCCCGGGATGGCGGGTATCCCAGCGCGGGCGCGGTATGAGATCCAGACGGTAGAGGAAAGGCAGCTGGAACAGCAACTGTATGACGCCTGCCAGCGCCACCCCCCAGGCCAGCGCAAAGACCGGTTCCTCCAGCTGTGGCGCGGCCAGCAGCGCGGCGCCGATCAGGGACAGGTTCAGAAACACCGGGGTCAGGGCCGGCACCGCGAAGCGACCGTAGCTGTTGAGAATCGCACCGCAGAACCCGGTCATTGAGATGAGCAGCAGGTAGGGAAAGGTGATGCGGATCATCTGCGACGTGAGTTCGAATTTTACCGGGTCAGCGACGAAGCCCGGGGCAAACACGGTGGCCACCAGCGGCGCCGCGACCATCGCCAGCACCGTCACCAGCAGCAGCGTGCCACCAAGCACGCCGGCTACACGGTCCACCAGCGCCCGCACTGCCACCACGCTGCCGTCCTCGCGGTAGTCGGCAAGCACGGGCACAAAGGCCTGGGCAAAGGCGCCCTCGGCGAACAGGCGCCGAAGGAAGTTGGGGATCTTGAAGGCCACAAAGAAGGCGTCGGCGTTGGCGCTGGCGCCCACCACCGCCGCCATGACCACGTCACGCAAGAGGCCGAGCACCCGCGACAGCAGCGTCATGCTGCCGACCACCGCGCTGGAGCGCAACAGCCCCGGTGGCGCGGGCTCCGGTGTCCCGGGGGCGGCGGGGCCGGTCACTGCACGCTGGCCATCAGGCGAGCCAGCGCTGGCGCAGGGACTCCCCCTGCAACTGCAGCCATTGCAGGGCGATCAGCGTGTGGCCGTTGGGCACACGATCCGCGGCCAGCAGTGCCAGCGCCTCAAGACGGGGAATACGGTGCACCAGAATGTCCTCGCCTTCGCCACGGGCGCCGTGCACGGCACCGGCGCCCGCCCGCCTGACCCGGCCGCAGAACAACCGCACATGTTCGGAACAGGCGCCCGCGCTGGGGTAATAGCTGGCGATGGGCAGCAACTCGGCGAGCTCGCAGGCGGCCTCTTCCCCAGCCTCGCGGTGTGCGACCTCCGCATCAGTCTCACCGGGCTCTACCACGCCGGCAATCACCTCAAGCATCCAGGGACTGCGGGCATCGCGCAGGGCGCCGGGACGAAACTGTTCAATAAGAATGACACAGTCGGTTTCCGGCTCGTAGGGCAACACGGCAACCGCATCACCGCGTTCGAAAACCTCACGCACGAGGGGCGGGCTCCAGCCGCCGCCGAACAGCCGGTGCTGCAGCGTCAAACGACGCACAGCAAAATACCCCTCAAACACCGCCTCGCTCTGCAGCACGCGCACCGCGTCGCCGGCAAAGGTGAGTTCAAAGGGCATCGAAGCGCCCGCCGGTGTACCAGTTGACGTCGCGCGCGTACCTGTGCACCTGCTCCGCCACGTCCAGCACCAGGGTGAACAGCGCCATGCGCACCAGCACGCCGTTGTCGGTCTGGCGAAAAATTGCCAGGTTGGGGTTGTCGTTGAGGTCGTCATCAAGTTCGCGCGCGGTCACGCGAGAATCTCGCGGCAGCGGGTGCATGATGACCGTGTTGGGCTCACAGTGTTCGGTGTAGATGCTCTGGTTCAGGCGGAAGCGGCCGCGGTAAAGATCCGCCTCCTGCTGGGAGCTGAAGCGCTCCTCCTGAATGCGTGTGGAATATACGATATCGACGTGACGGATGCTGGACTCCAGTGCCTCGGACTCCAGCACTTCATGGCCCGCCGCGCGCAGTTGCTCGACGATATCGCCCGGCATACGCAGCTCAACCGGCGACACCAGGACCACCTGGATGCCCTGAAACAGGCACAGCAGCTTGCAGAGTGAATGCACGGTGCGGCCGTAGCGCAGGTCGCCTACCATGGCGATACGCAGGCGGTCGACGTCGCGACCGCGGGCGGACAGTTCCTTGCGAATGGTGTAGAGGTCCAGCAGGGCCTGCGTGGGATGCTCATTGCTGCCGTCGCCGCCATTGAGCACGGGCACGCGGCTGGCAGCGGCAAACTCGGCCACCGAGCCCTCCTGCGGGTGACGCATGGCAATCACGTCGGAATAGCCGCTGAGCACCCGCGCGGTATCGTAGAGTGACTCCCCCTTGGCAATGGCCGACTGCTCGAAGCCGGTGGTTTCACGCACCTCGCCGCCGAGGAGATTGAAAGCACTACCGAAACTGACCCGCGTGCGCGTGCTGGGCTCGAAAAACATGGCGCCCAGGATAGCGCCGTCGAGCACTTTGGTGACGCGGCGCCGGTGGGCGTAGGGTTCCATACTGTCTGCCACCGCGAACACCCGCTCCACATCGGGGCGCTCGAACTGGGCGATGGAGAGAATATGACTACCGGCAAACTGCACGCAAACACTCCCTGCTCTGGCATCTGGCGGTGACCCGCCACCGACGTCGGGCATTATACGGCCTGCGCCAGCCGCTTGCCCATGGGCGATTCAGGCCAGTAGCGCGTCCCCGTACTCCAGCAGTGCCTCGAGGAGCTCGCGCTCGCCTGCGGGGCGCTGCTCCGCCAGCAGCGTGTCGATCAGTGCCTGATACGCTTCCATATCCAGCGCACCCGGGGCATTGGGTTCAGTGATGCGCTGCAGGCGAAATTCATCCCACTGGGCGCGCTCCGCCGGCGACAGGGTCTGCGGGAAGTTGCGCGCACGGTAGCGGAACAGCATCTCCGGCAGGCGGGCATCCTCGAAGGCAAAGGACTGCTGTGCGAGGGCCTCCGGGGTGGCAGATCGTACCTGCTCCATACTGCGCCGGTCCGCCTCCGAGAAGAACCCGCCGCCGTAGAGCATGCGGTCCGGGTCCGTGACCGGCGCAAACTCGCGCCCGGCGTAGATGGCCTGCAACTTTTCAACCATACCCCTGGCATCATCCGCGTGCCAGGCACGCAGGGCTGCGAGGTGCCGCCGACAGCGCGCACCGTCGAGACCAATCCGCGCGGCGACCTCGGGGGTCACCATCGTCGGCGGCGCCAGTACCGGACAGCGGTTGATGTGCACGCTTTTCAGGCCAGGGCGCTGCTGGCCGGGCGGCAGGGCATCGCGCCGGGCGAACAGGGCCTGCTGCAGGGCGGGCACTGCCTCCTCGCGCAGAACGGCAGGGTCCTCATTGAGATCGGCGCAGATGATTTCATTGCGATTCACAGGATGCGCCGCCAGCGGCAGTATCAGTGCCGTGTTGAAGCGCTCCGCACCAAACATGCCGGAGACATGCAGCACAGGCTTCAGCGAGCCGAGCTGCAGCTGCCCCTGCACCCAGCGCTTGTCGCGGCTTTGCAGCACCCAAGCGTACAGCCGCGGCTGGCGTTCGCGCACCAGGCGCGCCATCGCCAGCGTGGCCTGGACATCGGACAGGGCATCGTGGGCCGCGGTGTGCGCGATGCCGTTTGCCGAGGTCAACTCTTCCAGACGAAAGCTCACGTGGCCGTCTTCGCGGCGCGGCCACGCGAAGCCCTCGGGGCGCAACGCCCAGGCGGTGCGCAGCAAATCGATAATATCCCAGCGGGAATTTCCGTTCTGCCACTCGCGGGCATAGGGATCGAAGAAATTGCGATACAGCGCATACCGCGTGACTTCATCGTCGAAACGCAATGAGTTGTAGCCCACCGCACAGGTGCCGGGCTGTGCCAGCTCAGCGTGGATACGGGCAACAAACTCAGATTCGGGCAGCCCCTTCTCGAGTGCGAGCTGCGGCGTGATACCGGTGATCAAACAGGCCTGGGGGTGGGGCAGAAAATCATCGGCGGGGCGGGCATAAATGACCAGGGGGTCACCGATGACGTTGAGATCGTCATCGGTGCGCAGACCGGCGAACTGTACCGGCCGGTCCCAGGCGGGGTTCGCGCCGAAGGTTTCGTAGTCGAGCCAGTAAAAGGTCGACATGCCTGGCTACGTGCGCGGCTCAGATCAACTCGATGGCCTGCTCCTCGATCTTTGCCTGCCAGATACGCGGGCCGAGTTCGTGCACCGAAACCCCACGAGAATCCACGGCGACACTGACCGGCATGTCCTTGACTTCAAATTCGTAGATCGCTTCCATGCCCAGCTCCGGGAAGGCCACAACACGGGCCGAAGTGATCGCCTTCGACACCAGGTACGCTGCACCGCCGACGGCCATCAGGTACACCGCCTTGTGCTTCTTGATCGCCTCGATACCGGCAGGGCCGCGCTCTGCCTTGCCGATCATGCCCAGCAGACCGGTCTTCTCCAGAATAAAGTCGGTGAACTTGTCCATGCGGGTGGAGGTGGTGGGGCCCGCCGGGCCGACCACCTCGTCGCGCACCGGGTCGACCGGGCCCACGTAGTAGATGAACCGGCCTTTAAGGTTGACCTCGGCGGGCAGACCTTCACCGCTGTCGATCAGTTCCTTCATTTTCTTGTGTGCCGCATCGCGCCCCGTCAACATTTTACCGGAGAGCAACAGCGTATCGCCGGGCTGCCACTGCGCCGCCTCTTCCGGGGTCACCGTGTCCAGGTTGATGCGGCGTACCTGCTCGCCCACTTCCCAGGTGATCTCCGGCCAGTCATCGAGGTTGGGCGGCGTCTGCAGGGCGGGACCGCTGCCATCCAGCACAAAATGCGCGTGGCGCGTTGCCGCACAGTTGGGAATCATCGCCACCGGCAGCGACGCCGCGTGGGTGGGATAATCGCGGATCTTCACATCCAGTACCGTGGTCAGGCCGCCCAGGCCCTGCGCACCGATACCGAGGCGGTTCACCGCATCCATGATCTCAAGGCGCAATTCCTCGCTGCGGTTGGCGGGGCCTCGCTGGCGCAGTTCGTGAATGTCGACCGGGTCCATCAGGGACTCCTTCGCCATCAGCGCCGCCTTCTCCGCTGTGCCACCAATCCCGATACCGAGCATGCCCGGCGGGCACCAGCCGGCCCCCATGGTGGGTACCGTTTTCACCACCCAGTCGACGATACTGTCGGAGGGGTTGAGCATCGCCAGCTTGGACTTGTTTTCGGAACCGCCGCCCTTGGCCGCAACCTGCACGTCCACGGTATCACCCGGCACGACCTCCATGTGAATCACCGCCGGGGTGTTGTCCCTGGTGTTGCGTCGCGCGCCCGCGGGATCTTCCAGTATCGAGGCACGCAACACGTTGTCCGGGTGCGTGTAGGCCCGGCGCACGCCCTCGTTGACCATCTCCGCGACCGACAGCGTGGCTTCCCAGCGCACGTTCATCCCGATCTTCAGGAACACGGTCACGATACCGGTATCCTGGCAGATGGGCCTGTGACCCTGGGCACACATCCTCGAGTTGATCAGGATCTGTGCCATCGCGTCCTTGGCCGCGGGATTCTGCTCCATGTCCCAGGCACGGTGAACCGCCTGCACGAAGTCCAGGGGGTGATAGTAGGAAATGAACTGCAGCGCGTCGGCGACGCTATCGATAAAATCATCCTGGCGGATAACGGTCATGGCAGGAATCCTTGGAGTCTGTTCAGGGAGTAGAGGGCGTCGACTGCAGGCTCCTCACGGAAGACTGCAGATCGGTAATCGAGCGGTTGATCTGGCCGCGGAATGCATTGATCGAGTTTACCCAGTCCTCGTTTTCCTGCACCCGCTTGTTCAGCTTGGACAGCTCAACGTTGACCCGGTTGACGCTGTCCGCGACACGCTCCACCTCGGCCTGGTTGGCCTTGGCACTGGCCATCAGCCGTTCGAGGTCTCCGGCCACGCTTTTCAGGCGCGCGATGTCGCCGGAGGCGCTTTTGATCTGCTCGGCATTGGCGGCCAGGGTTTTCTCCGCCGCGGCCACTTTCTTCACCTGGCTGGCACTGGTCTTTTCCAGTTCTTCAATCGCGGCCTTGTTGCGACGCCAGGCCGATGCCCACAACTTGTCGACCTCCGAATACAGCTCCTTGATCTTGACGGCCATCGCCTGGGTGTTCTGGCTCAGCCCTTCATCGGTATCCGACAGCCGATCTTCGAGGTCCGAAATCCGCTTGGCGTAGCGCTCCATCTGCGCGACGCTGCTGTCCAGGGCCTGCTGCAACTGGTAGGCCCAGGCACAGGCCACACCCGCCACGGCCAGCGCGAGCACCAGCATCAGGCGCAACAGGATGCTGCTGCCGCCAGCTGCGGGGGCACCAGCGCCACCCGAGGGCGGCCGCGTGTTTCCCGCTCGACCCTTCTCGGGCTTGCTGCCGCGAGGCTTGGGCGCAACAGGTTCCTGCCCGGTTTCCCGGGAGGGAACGATGGAGGGCATGTGGTCAATATCGTCCTGAGACATGGTCGGTCACTGGCAAGAAAATGAGCCGGCATTATACATGTGCAGCACCGCTATTGCAGAGCCAGCGTGACACAGGGGTTGCCGCGTGGGCAGGTGCCGGGCCTGGGATATCGGCCCGGCGACAGGAACGGTGTTACAGGAAGGCGAGCAGCGCCCAGACCACGCCGGTGAGCAGGATGCTCATGTGAATGACGCCCACCACCTTGGTCATCGGCCCCTGCTTGCCGAACAGGGCATTGGCTTCCAGCGCCAGAATAAGCGCGGCACAGGCAATCAGGCCCGTTGTGCTGGGGGTGATAAACGGTGCGTGCTTGGCGCCCAGCATGCCGAACAGCATGGGGCCGGAAAACAGCGTGTTGGTGCGCGAGGCCAGGCCGGCCTTGGCAGCCGCGACCGGGCCGTCGCCCTCTGCCAGCCCGAGGACGATTTTCTGGTTGGGCCAGATAATCAGCCAGACGTTGAGGAACATCAGCGTACCGGTCAGGGAGCCCATGAGGATCAGGGCGCTGGCGCCCATGTTACCGAAGGGGCGCGCCGCCATGAGCAGGATGAAGCCGGTCAGGAAGGTAAACATGGCACCCCAGCGGAACCACCACAGTGCCCGGGGCGCCAGTTTCTTCATGGCGTCTGCCTTGGCACCCGCCTCGGCTTCCTTGAAGTACTCAGTCTGCACGAAGTTGAAATAGTAGAGCATGCCGATCCAGGTGATACCGAATAGCACGTGCGCCCAGCGGAAAACAAAATCAACGATAAACATGTTCATAGGAGTTTCCTTCTTGTCGTTATAAAACCCACTTGATTGTACACGCTGGCATGGGCCACGTAACTGCTCGCGCGTGAAATGTGCAGACCAAAAAAAACCCCGCACAAGGCGGGGTTTTTCGGGTCTGAATAGCAGACGGCTTACATCATGCCGCCCATGCCACCCATACCACCCATGCCACCCATGTCGGGCATGCCGCCGCCAGAAGACTTGTCTTCCGGTGCATCGGCAATCATCACCTGGGTAGTGATCATCAGCGCCGCAACGGAACCGGCAGCCTGCAACGCCGTGCGGGTCACTTTGGCAGGATCGAGGATACCCATCTCGATCATGTCGCCGTACTCGCCGGTCGCCGCGTTGTAGCCGTAGTTCCCCTTGCCTTGGCGCACTTTGTCGAGCACTACAGAGGGCTCGCCACCGGCGTTGGCAACAATCTGCCGCAGGGGGTTTTCCATGGCACGCAGGGCAGCACCGATACCGTGGTTCTGGTCTTCGTTGTCACCCTTGAGGTCGCGAATGGCATCCACCGCACGCACCAGTGCCACGCCGCCGCCGGCTACCACGCCTTCTTCTACCGCTGCACGGGTCGCGTGCAGAGCGTCCTCAACGCGGGCCTTCTTCTCTTTCATCTCGATTTCCGTGGCTGCGCCAACCTTGATCACCGCAACACCGCCTGCCAGCTTGGCTACGCGCTCCTGCAGTTTCTCGCGGTCGTAATCGGAGGACGTGTTCTCGATCTGCACACGCACTTCCTTCACGCGGGCTTCAATGGCTGAGGCTTCACCAGCACCATCAATAATGGTGGTGTTGTCCTTGTCCATGGTGACGCGCTTGGCGCTGCCCAGGTGTTCCAGGGTAGCGGACTCGAGATCCATGCCCACTTCCTCGGAAATCACGGTACCGCCCGTCAGGATGGCGATATCCTGCAGCATCGCCTTGCGACGATCACCGAAGCCGGGGGCCTTACAGGCCGCCACTTTCACGATACCGCGCATGTTGTTGACCACCAGCGTCGCCAGCGCCTCGCCTTCAACATCCTCGGCAATGATGACCAGCGGACGTGAGGACTTGGCGACCTGCTCCAGCAGCGGCAGCATTTCACGGATGTTGGAGATTTTCTTGTCGACCAGCAGGATGAAAGGCGACTCGACGTCGGCGCTCATGTTCTCCTGGTTGTTGATAAAGTAAGGGGAGAGGTAGCCGCGGTCGAACTGCATACCTTCAACCACATCCAGCTCGTTTTCCAGGCCGGACCCTTCCTCAACGGTGATCACACCTTCCTTGCCGACCTTGTCCATCGCTTCCGCGATGATCTGGCCCACAGCGTGATCACTGTTGGCGGAGATGGTGCCAACCTGGGCAATCGCCTTGCTGTCTTCACAGGGCTTGGCGGCGTCCTGGATCTGCGCGACGGCTGCGGCGATGGCCTTGTCGATGCCGCGCTTCAGGTCCATCGGGTTCATACCGGCGGCCACAGACTTCAGGCCTTCATTGACGATCGCCTGTGCCAGCACAGTCGCTGTGGTGGTGCCGTCACCGGCCTGGTCAGACGCCTGGGAGGCGACTTCCTTGACCATCTGCGCACCCATGTTTTCGAACTTGTCTTTCAGTTCGATCTCTTTGGCCACGGATACGCCGTCCTTGGTCACGGTGGGGGCACCGAAGGACTTGTCGAGAATCACGTTGCGCCCCTTGGGGCCCAGGGTGGCCTTGACTGCATCGGCCAATACGTTGATACCTTTCAGCATGCGCTGACGCGCGTCGTCGCCGAAAATTACATCTTTAGCTGCCATGATCAGAATCCTTTAACTCGAAACTTGATTTTTGGGTAACGGGTTCACATTCACTCGACGATCGCGAAAATTTCGCTCTCGCCCATGATGATCAGCTTCTCGCCGTCAACCTCAATGGTGTTGCTGCCGGCGTACTGACCGAACACAACCTTGTCACCCACCTTGACGGCCAGGGGACGCAGTTCGCCGTTTTCCAGCACTTTGCCGTCGCCAACCGCAATGACTTCACCCTGGTTCGGTTTTTCCTTGGCAGAACCCGGCAGGACAATGCCACCGGCCGTGGTTTCTTCCTCTTCCTTGCGACGAACGACCACACGGTCGTACAGCGGACGAATTTTCATCGATCACGTTCTCCTGATTACAGTGTTATACAGGCCCGCTTCGGGCAGACCCCGTCGGGGCTTGCTCGGGATATTGGGGCGCAAGGGAGGATTTCAAGGGATTTTTTAGCACTCTTTTTTCAAGAGTGCCAAATTCATGTCAACGCGCCCCGCCGCGGCCTCCAGTGAAGGCACTCCACAACCGGGATAAAGGCACTTTTTCAATATTTATCAACGGGTTAGAAACTTACTTATGTACCCGGCGGTAGTCGCCCTCCAGCGTCGTTGGCCCGGCCCGGTCCTGCTCCGGGCGATAGGTCTCTACCTGCGGCCCACCCAGCCAGCGCGCGAGGCGCCGTCGTAGTGGCCCGATCATGACCACCAGCGCCGCCACATCCGACAACAGGCCGGGCACCATCAGCAATACGGCAGCCAGCCCCAGCGCCATGTCGTCCAGCAACAGTTGCGGACCGGGCACAACACCCTGCTGGGCCGCCACCAGACGCTGGAAAATGTCCAGGCCCTGCCGGCGCAGCAACCAGAGACCCAGCAGCAGCGTGCAGAGCACATAGCCGAGCGCAGTCAGGGCGCTGGTCTCAACCCCCAGCTGGATCAGGGTAAAAAGCTCGAACCAGGGCAGCAAGAGTATCAGTAGGCGCATAGTCATTCTCCTCACAGCAAGTATGGGGACGCAAAACCCAAATGCAATGCAGGGAGCGAGGCTTCCCGGGAAGCGATAGCCGCCTGGTTACGGATTTTGTTACACTTCCGCTCCCCGACATAAGGAACGTGTTGCCCATGGGCAAGGTTCGGCCCTGCCGCGCGGCGTGGCTACTCAACAAGCAACCCTGGCAGGCCACCGTCGGCCGTCAAGCGGGCTTTACCCCATGACCCCCGAAGCGCAAGAGCAGCGTCGCCTTGCGGCCCTGCACCGCCTGGGCATACTCGACTCCGCCGCAGAACGTCGTTTTGACCGGCTGGTGGAAATCGCCGGTCGCTTCTATAAAACCCCCATCGCGCTGTTCTCGCTGCTGGACGAAAACCGTCAGTGGTTCAAGGCGCGCCGCGGGCTGGAGGTCACCGAAACGCCTCGCTGCATGGCGTTCTGCGACCACACGGTGCACCAGGACGGGATACTGCTGGTAGAAGACGCCTCGCGCGATCCGAGGTTCTGCGCCAATCCCCTGGTGACAGGCGCTCCGCACATCCGCTTTTACGCCGGCGTGCCTGTGCGCGAACCCACCGGTATGAAAGTGGGCTCCCTGTGCATTATCGATCCGCAACCGCGGCAGATACCGTTGCAGGAACTCGACGTACTGCGTCACCTCGTGGACATGCTGGAGGACGAGCTCGAACGCACCTCGGAAGAAGCTCAATCCCGTGCGGCCGTGCCGATCACCCGGCTCAACCGGGCGATCCACCGGGCGCAGAATACGTTTCATGCGCAGGCCTACCAGGACGCTGCCTTCGACCTCATGCTGGCCGACCTTCTGGAGCTGACTGGCAGCGAGCGCGGTTTCATCGGGGAGGTGTTGCTGGACAGGCGGAACAGGCGATACCTGAAGATCGGTGCGACGACAGAGACCATCCGTCGAGCGGCTGGCAAAGATGCCACGGATGCCAACGGTGAAACCCTCGAAGAGTTCGATACCCTGATTGCCCTCGCCCTCGCCTCCGATGATATGGTGATCAGGAATGGGACCGACGATACCGGTTCCCCTGACAGTCCCGATGGGCAGGCAACCGGGGTCTGGCCGCAACTGGGTATTCCCATTTTCTCCGGCAGCAACCGCGTGGGCCTGGTGGGACTGACGGCACAGCGCAAGGCCTACACGACCGAAGCGGCGCATCATCTGGACCCACTGCTGCAGACAGTAGGCCAGTTGATCGAGCACAAACGCCTGTATCAGGAGAAGCTCGATCACCAACGGGGGCTCGAGCAGGCCGCCAACTACGACGCGCTCACGGGATTGCCCAATCGGCGGCGCCTGACCGAGCTGTTTGACGATGAGTTGAAGCAGGCTGAACTCCGCAATGGCACCTTGTCCATCTGCTTTATCGACCTGGATGGCTTCAAGGAAATCAACGACGCCCACGGCCATTCCGTTGGGGACAAGGTGCTCAGTGCTGTGTCCTCGCGCCTGAAAAACGCTTTGCGCGAACATGATATTGTCGCCCGTCTGGGGGGCGACGAATTCGTGGCCATCATCCGGGACGTGGAAGAGAATACGGTGTACGAGCGCATCCTGGGCGCCATACGCCAACCCATCCGCCTCCAGAATCAGGTGCTGACGCTCGGCGGGAGCATGGGTGTGACGGTCTATCCCCAGGACAAAGCTGCCCCTGACCTGCTTCTCCGGCATGCGGACCAGGCAATGTATGCGGCGAAGGACGCCGGCAAGAACCGCTACCAGATGTTCGATTTCGAGACCAACCAGTACCGCGCAGAACGGGTCAAGATCCTGGAGAACATTTCCCTCGCCCTGCAGGAGGGGCAGCTCGAACTCTACCTGCAACCGAAGATCACCCTGAATGCGCGACGGGTTGATGGCTTTGAGGCCCTGATACGCTGGAATCACCCGGATGAGGGCGTGCTGTCGCCGATCAGCTTCCTGCCACAGCTGGAGAGAACCGAGTATGCGGCCACGGTGGGGCGCTTCGTCATTGCCGAGGCGGTGCAAAAGCTGCAGCGCTGGGCACGCGCCGGCCTGCCCTACACACTGAGCATCAACCTCAGCCCCACGCACTTTCTTGGCAGCACCTTTGTGCAGGACCTCAGACAGGCTCTGCAGGACTGCGACGTAGAACTGCGCTCACGACTGGTGATAGAGCTGCTTGAAACGACGGCCCTCGACGACGCGCACAAGATCATCGAGACCCTGCTGGAATGTCGCGAGCTGGGCGTGGAGGTATCACTGGACGACTTCGGCACCGGCTACTCGTCACTGGATCATTTTCGGCGCCTGCCGGCCCAGGAAATCAAGATCGACCGGTCCTTCGTCGCCGACATGCTGGACGACCCCGAGGACGAGATGATCGTGAAATCCATCATTGCCCTGTCGAGAAACTTCAACCGCCGGGTGATTGCCGAGGGCATCGAGAACCGCGAGACACAGGAGAAGCTGATTGCCATGGGGTGCAACCTGGGTCAGGGTTTCTTCTACAGCAGGCCGTTGCAGGAGGCGCATGCGCTGGCCTGGGCGCAACAATTTCACGACAGCCACCCGACGCCGGTACACTACCAGATATAGGCGCCAGACACGCTGCGCACCCTCGCACCGGAGAGTGATCATGCACACCCCACAGCCAGAGTTTGTCGCCCCGATCAGGCGGATCCGGGCACAGGATGCCGAGCGACTGAGCGCCCGGATCAGCCATTGGCAGGAAGCACCACCGGCACCCCGGCCCCCGGCCACCGCGCCGGAGGAAGGGCACGGGGCAGCGCTCTGCAACGGCCTGCCGGAGGTGTCCGCCGCCGCCCTGTCCGCCGCCGGACTGCGTCACGGCATACAGACCCACGGCGCCGTTATCGTCCGCGACCTGGTCCCGGCGTCCCTGCACCCGGCACTGCGCGACCTGATTGACCGGGTCATCGCGGCGTGCGCTTCCCCCGGTGACAGGCGCGATTGCTATTTCGACCCGCCCGACATCCTGCGCCAGAAAATGCCCGGCGGTGAGCTGGGCCGCTCCCGCGCGTTTCACCGCGACTCCGGGTCCGCCATGTGCGCGGAAGCACCCTGCGTGGCCGAGAGCCTGCTGGAGCTGTACGGGAGCCTGGGCCTGAGAACGCTGTTCACCGACTACCTCGGCGAGGCCCCCTGCCTGTCGGTAAAGAAGTGGGTGCTGCGCAAAACCCGGCTGCCAGTGCACCAGGCGGGCTGGCACCAGGATGGCGCCTTCATGGGCGAGTACATCAACAGCATCAACCTGTGGATACCGCTGACCCGCTGCGGCGGCGAAACCGGCGCCCCCGGCATGGATGTGGTACCCGCGCGCCTGCAGCGCATTGTTTCCGCCGATGGCGCGCTCTTCGACTGGTCAGTCAGCCCGGAGTCGGTGTCCAGCTACTTCCCGCGCACACCGCCGGTGGCGCCGGTATTCAATCCCGGTGACGCGCTGCTGTTTGATCACCTGTTCCTGCACCGAACACAATACCGCACGGACTTCCAGCGCCCGCGCTATGCGATCGAAACCTGGTTTTTCGGGGAGAGCGCAGCCCCTCTGAACCAGGTACCGATTCGCTGGTAACGCCGGGGCCGCATTCAATCCTCGTGGTCTGGTCGATTGCGACTGCGAAAACGGCGCTGACGCGTCCGCTCATAGATCATGTCCTCGCGCAACGCCTGGTCCCAGTGGTCGGCTGGCAGCGCGTGCAGGGACTCATCCCAGGGCACCAGGCTGTAGTCCCGCTCCTGCCAATAATATTGCAGTCGGGTTGATTTCCAGCCACGGTAGATATCCTTCCAGGACTGGCGCGCAAAATGCGGCCGCAAGCACTGTTCTGTGAGAGGCTCGCCGGCGGGCTGGTAGCGGAAGTCCACGGACAGCCGCATGCGGGTCGGATGCTGATTGGGCAGTGCCCGATGTACCGTCAGCGCAGGGAACAGCAACACGTCGCCGGCGCGGAAATCCTCCGTCACCCAGGCAGTGTGCATCAGGCTCTCAGGCAGCACGGCCTGGCGATTGCCCGGCCCCAGGTGAAAGGACAGCGGCAGGACACCACTGCGGTGCGAGCCGGGCAGGATCGCCAGCGGACCGCAGTGGCGCGGGCAATCTGCCAGGGGTATCCAGGCAGCCGTCAGGCGCGGGGTCCCCTGGTTATTGCGGTAGTCCTGGTGCGGGGGTGTCGTCACCTCCGGGTTATCCGGAAACACCAGGCGCATCACGCCGAGGGGGTGCGGAAAGGCGCCCTCTCCGAGCAACAGTGTCATCAGCTGCAGTAGCGCGGGCTCGTGGGCCAGCGCATGAAATCGCTCCAGACACTGAATGCGGTCCAGCGCCTCGAAATACCGGGGCTCGCCTTCGCGACACGGGAGCACCTGTGACTCCGCCGCCAGACGTTCCGGCCCGCCGCGGATCCAGCCGATGTCACTGAGAATCCCCGTGACCTCCTCACGCAGGGCATGCAGTACGCGGGTAGGTAACAGGTCGCGAAAAAAGAGATAGCCGTCCTCCGCCATCCGCGCCTGCAGGGCAGGGCCGTCAGCGAGTAGTGCATTGGCCACCTTCATGGGCAGATAATCGGGTTCTTCGGGGATCATGATCCATCACAGCGCCTGTATCGGCGCCAGTTTTGCCCAGAGCACGGGCCGAAGTAAAGAGCCGCTGCACAGGCCCCGCCGACGCCCGCGGCAGCGCTTGCTCGGGACAGCGAAAAATACCACCATACGCGTCTGGCACAGGAAGAGACCGTCCGTGGAAACCGACCCGCAGGGCACCAACCAACGCATCTGGCACGTGGTCGCGAGCATCCCGCAAGGCCGTGTATCCACCTACGGCGACATTGCGCGGTTTGCCGGCCTTGGCAGGGCGGCCCGCCGGGTTGGCTGGGCGCTGCGCCAGCTGCCATCGGATACCCGCGTTCCGTGGCACCGGGTCATCAACAGTGCCGGCAAGCTGTCCCTTCCCTCTACGTCGGATGCGGGCAGGTTGCAGCGAAAAAGACTCGAAAAAGAGGGCGTCACCGTGCGCAGCGGCGACCGTATCGCACTCGCCACCTACCGGTGGATACCGGGTGACACATGTCGCTAACCACCGGGCCGGCCGCGTCCACAGCTGGAGCTCCGGCTTCGCTGGATCTCGCTGAGGGACTGCGCGACCGTCGTACCTACCTGCAGGAATTGGATTGCATTCGCGGCCTGGCCATTCTGCTGGTCTTTCTGTTTCACGCCTGGGGGCTCAGCGGCCTGCAGGTCCCCGGCAACCCCACACCGGGCATCGGTTTCATCGCCGGCGGCAACACAGGCGTCACCCTGTTCTTTGTTCTCAGCGGGTTCCTGCTATCCCTGCCCTGGCTGCGCCACGCCGCCGACCCGGGGCAGCCAAAACCCCTGCTCGGGGCCTACTTCAAGGCCCGGGCACTGCGCATCGTACCGCTCTACTACGTTGCCCTGCTGATCACCTGGCTGCTCACGGGAGACACCGCGACGATCACCCGGGCGGCCCTGTTCCAGTTCGTCGGTTTCCAGGCATTCCCCTACAGCGTGGTGTGGTGGACCTTGGTGACGGAGATCCAGTTCTACCTGTTGCTACCGCTGGGTATGCTGCTATGGACAGCCGGACCGCGCGGGCGACTGTGCTGCATCGTCCTGCTGCTCACCTGGGCCGCCGCCTATACGGCGCTGGTGGTGGTTGGCGAGATGGCGGGTGGGAAAACCTTCCTGCTCAGCAAATCCCTGTTTGCGCGCGCGCCGGCTTTTCTGATCGGTATCGCTGCAGCGGCGGCGTGGCTGCGCCTTGCGGATGCACCCGTCCTGCGGCAGCGCAGCCGACTGGTGGCCGGCCTGTCGCTTGCATTGCTGCTGCTCGCCCTGGCACTGCTGGAACGCATTCTGCTGGCGGTCACGCAGATGGCAAAGGGCGCGGCGGAAGTGAGCTGGCACCTGCACCACAGCTACGAAGCGGCGCTCTGGGCGGTGGTCATACTCTGCCTGCTGCTGGGCCAACTGCCCGCAAAGCGCCTGCTGGTCAATAATGCGCTGGCAGTGGTTGGCAAGCTCTCCTACTCGCTCTACCTGCTGCATGTGCCGGTCCTGTTCTACCTGATCTATCCCCTGCGTGAGTCCATGGGGCCTGAGGCGTACCAGGCTTCCGTCTGGCTGTACCTGGTACCCGCTGCAGCACTGGCGCTGGCACTCGCGCTGTCGCTGGCGAGCTATCACTGGGTGGAAAAACCCTTCCTGCGCCGCAAACGCGCGCTGCCCGTGTAGAATCACCCCATGCAAGACACCCCCAACATTCTGCTGTTGATGACCGATCAGCAGCGCTACGACTCCCTGGGCTACGGTCGCGGGGACGGCGTGACTGACACCCCGAACCTGGACGCCCTGGCGTCCCGCGGTGTCATCTTCGAACAGGCCTACAGCAGCGACACGGCCTGCATTCCCGCCCGCTCCTCCCTGCTGACCGGGCTGCTGCCGCACCGCGTACCCACCGGCGGGGGCCGTCGACCGCGGGCGCAGACGGCCAGTGGCCTGGCGTTGACAGAAGGGTACTGGACACTCGCCCATGCACTGCGGGACGTGGGTTACGATACGGCACTGTTCGGCAAGATGCACTTCTCGCCGATACGCGCGCAGCACGGCTTCGACACCATGGCGATGTGCGAGCACCTGCCCGCGGGCTACCCACGGGATGAGGCCGACGACTACCGCCACTGGATCACGGGTTCCGGGCGCGAGGATCTGCGTTTTCAGCGCCCGGGCATACCGCGCGTCTTTCCCTATGCCGCGGAGTGGCACCCGACACGCTGGATCACAAGCCACGCTCAGGCGTTTCTGCAGGACCCGGCGCGCCGGGACTCACCGTGGTTCACCGTGGTGTCCTACACGGACCCGCATACGCCTTACAGCCCCCCCGAACCCTACGCCTCCCGTTTTCGACCCGAGGATCAGGTACTGCCGCAATCGGGCATGGAGAGCAATGCAGGGCTGCCCTGGCCGTTTTCCAACATCACCGTGCGCCACCCGCGAGGCACCTTTTTCGAGCCGGACCGTGTGGATCACCACGCTGCGGACCACCTTCCCAAAGTCCTGGCTGCGATACGTGCCGGCATCAATCACGTCGACGACATGGTGGGTGAGCTGCTGCAATCCGTGGATCTCGACAACACACTGGTGATCTTCCTCTCCGACCACGGCGACTACGGCGGGCATCGCGGTTATCTCGGCAAGATTCCCTGGCTGCCCTTCGACGACATCGCACGCGTGCCTTTCTTCATGGCCGGTGCCGGGGTCAGCGGCGGCCGCCGCGTGCAGGAGCCGGTACAGAGCTTTGACGCTGTCGCCACGGTGCTTGAGCGCGTCGGCTTGCCCGCACCGTGCAGTGATCTGGACTCACACAGCCTGTGGGGCGTTCTTGAAGGGCGCGCTCCCGTACCCGAGAGGCCAATTTTCTGTGGCACGCTCGAAGGGTCACCGATGCTGCGCCGGGGCCGCTACAAGCATATCTGGCACACCGTCGCCAACGTGCACATCCTGTACGATCTGGAGTCCGATCCCGGCGAAACGCACAATCTTGCCGCTGAACCCCGCCACCGTGGGCTGCTTGATGCCAACGTGGACACGCTGCAGGCCATGCTGGCGCGCCCTGTGCCGCCGCTGTGGCGGGGCCCCACCCGCTGAGGCGAGGGCGTTATCGCTGGCGCTTGCGCAAATGTATTTTCGACGCCTGCGTGGGCAGGTGCCCGAGGAAATGCAGTGGCTTGTCGCTGAGCAGCTGGTCGTGTCCACGCAGTGCCTGGTACTGCTGCCGGTAACCGGCCAGTTTTGCCTCACGGGCCACGCGCTCGCTATTGGTCGTCGTGCCACCATGCACCTGATGAAAGCTGCCCTCCCCCACCAGTTGCACCGAAACCGCCCCGTCTGCATCCAGCGCGCGCTTGTACAAGTCGAGGTTGAGAAAACCGCCACCGGGCAGGTCGAACCGCTCATCGCTGCCGCCCACTGAAAAATAGTGTTCCAGGCTCATGAACAGACAGTTTGATTCGAACATGCGATTGAACCAGGTAATGCTGGCGGCGCCGCCCGAGAGGGGTGTACCCACCTCAAACAGCCTGTAGCCGTCTTGCGGCCAGTCGATGCGGCGCAGCAGGGCATCCTCCGCGTTCTGGTCGTAGCCCTGCAGCACGGTCTCGGGCTGTTCTCCCGGACCCATGTAGAAATAGCGCGCCGCGACCACCGGGCAGGGAAAGGCGGCAAAAGCCCGCAGGGCCCACTCGAAGACGCCCGGCGTCAGCAGGTGCGCGCCGTCAATCATCAGGCACAGCACCTCGCCCCGCGCCAGCGCTGCCGCGCGGTTGAGGGCCTGGGCCGGAGACGCCAGCGCATCGTCGATACGCAGCAATTGCACGGGCACGTCGTCACTCAGACCATCAACCTGCAGCGGCCGGAGTGAGCCGTTGTCCACCAGAATGACTTCGTAATCGAGGTCGGCTCCGATCGTCTGGTAGCTGCGCGCGAGGGACTGCAGCGTCCGCGGAATCTCACGCTGCATGGCATAGGCAATGACAATCACGGACAGCTGCATGGGAGGTCGGTGGTACTCCAGGCGTCAGATAAACAGCGGCTGCTGCCGCGCGGGTGCGGTAGAGGCGGCGAAGAACCAGGCCTCGATGGCATAACGGACCGCGCTGTGATGATCCTCGAGCGCGGTGCGGTGGAGACTGTATTGATCGAACAGCAAGGCGTCACCCGGGGCAAAACGCGGCTGGACTATCGATGCCTCCCTGGCGAGGCGGGCCACCCGCTCAGGCCCCACCGTCCAGTCAAACCAGGCGCCGTCGGTGCCCGTGGGGTGTATCTCCCGAGGCCCGTCGACCAGCAGATCCATGCCGGGGGCAGGCGCATCGCCACCACAGTCACTCAGCGCCAGCCACAGATTGAGGGAGCGAATGTCTTCACCCAGAAAGCGGCCATCCTGGTGCCATCCCGCATTGCCGTTTTTCTTCGGCGCCATCTTGCGCAGCACCCATTTCTTGACCGACAGTCGAGCGGGCTCACCAAAATAGGACTCCAACAGCGCCGGCAGGCCCAGGGACTCGTAGAGCGCCAACAGTTCACAGGCCATGCGCGGTGAATCGGCGACCCAGATGGAACTGCTTTCCACGGTCTGCCCGGGGCGGCGAAAAAATTGTGACGGCGCACCCCAGGCCTCGGGGGAGCGCACATACCAGGCCGCCTGCGACTCCACAGGGGGAAACAGATCGGGATTTTCCCGGGCCCCGACCACGCGCTCGATCTGCTGACGCAGTGTCTCGACCGTGGGCGGCTTGAGCAGGCCACGGACGATCAACGCACCGCTGGAATACACGGCTTCCCGCACCCGCGCAGCGCTCAGCTCAGAGGGTGCGATTTCGGGGATGCCCACGCTGCCAGCCGCGCCCAGCGGCGCTGTTACCCGCGGTGCGCTTTCAGGAGGCGCCGGCAGCGAACGCCCCGCCTCGATACGCCAGTCAATCAGCTGCTGCTGCACATCCGCCGAAGGGCGCTGAATATTGGCCCGGGTCAGCGTGGCCAACGCCTGCGCCCAATCGCCCTGCTCGCGAAAAGCGAGAGCCTGAGCCAGCAGCGCATCGTGGTTCACGCCAGCGACAGACACTACTCAGCTTTCTCCGGCCTGCTTGCCCTGCCCCCCTTTGGGCGCATAGGCACTGTCCTTGGGCTTGAAGCGCTTCGCCTGCCGGCGCGCCTCCAGGAAGTGGGCGACGTGAGAGTAGAATTGGCGCAGGCGCTTCTCCGTTTCCGGGTCGCCGGAAAACAACAGCTCCGTCAGCTCAGATTGCACCGGCGTGCCTCCGGGCTTGCGCAAGACACCCAGCCCAAACCCGTGATTGAACTTGAAAATTTCACCGTGGCTCGCTTCCAGTTCCTCGAAAAACTTCCAGGCGCCAAAATCCTTGAGCCTGGCCATCACATCGTGAAACAGCACGATGCCACCGGGGCGCACCTTCGGGTACCAGTTGCTGAAGTCCTCCCGGACCGCCTCGTAAGTGTGCAGTCCATCGATGTGCAGCAGGTCGATGCTATCGTCCTCGAAATGGCGCAGCGCCTCATTGAAGTACATACGCAGCAGGTAGGTAATGCCGCGGTAGTGCTCCCGCGCATGCTGCTGTACATCCTGGTATACCGAATCGTCGTAGGCGTCGGTGTGCTCGTCCCCCTCCCAGCAGTCGATGGCGTAGGCGACGCCGTCAATATCGTTCTCTACCATGGCCTGGCAGAAGGTGAAAAAGGACAAGCCGTTGTACACCCCCAGCTCCACCACCAGCCGGGGCCGCAGGGCGGTGACCAGGTCGTAGGCAAAGGGCAGATGGTCGACCCAGGTGCTGAAGACCATGCGCCGGGGTTCGAAGCGCTGGAGTGACGGTGGGAAGTAAATCTTGCTGCTCACTGGGTGTCCTCAGGCGGGGCCGTGGGTCAGGGGGGACTCCCCGCGCGCGAGGAGCACACGGGACGCCGAGTAATGCACAAATTTCTGCGCCTGCTCGGGAATCTCACCGAGATACAGGGGCTGGCTGCGGGGGCTGACAAATTCCTCACCGCGCAATTCCCGATACTGGGCCTTGCTCTGCTCGATATACGCTTCGCGTTTCTCGCGACTCTGGCCACCGGTGGTGACGCCGCCGTGGAACTGGTGGAAGGTGCCCTCACCGGGCGCGATGATGTGCTGCACCCCCGGGTATTCGCAGGCGCGCTTGTACAAATCGAGATTGATCAGGCCGCCGCCGCGGAGGTTGAAGCGCTCATCATAGCCGCCCAGGCCTCGCCAGATATCGCGGGGAATACTGATGCAGTTGCTTTCGCTGTTGGGCATGAAGAGTCCGGGGGCGCTGGAGCCGCTGAAACAGGCGATATCGAAGAGTCGATAGCCCGCCTCGGGCCAGGCGATGGAGTCCAGCAGGGCGCGCTCCTGCTCCAGGCTGTAGCCGCTGTTCACCGCCTCCTGCTGCAGTTCCCGGCCGAGGTGGTAGCCGGGAATCGCCACCACTGCGCTGTCACTCAAGCGATGCCCCATGAGGATGGTGCGCACCACACCTGGCGTGAGCATGCGCGCGCCGTCAATGATGACGCAGATATTCTCGCCCCGGGCCTGCTCGGCGCCAAAATTGATGGCTTTCGCCGGGCTGGTTTCGGGGTTCTCGCGCAGGAAGTAGCGCACGTTGGCAGGCAGGCTCTGCAGGAATTCACGACGCATCGTGTTGGCAGAGGCATTCTCCACCACAATCACTTCATATTCATCGCCGCTGACCCCCAGCTGATAGCCGGGCAGCAGGGAGCGAATGGTGTTTTCTGCCTGCTGCTGCATGTCATAGACGATCACCACAAAGCTGACGCTGAGCACATCCCTGGCGCGCGCAGTGCGATCATCTTTTTTAAGGAAACGTGCCAGCATTTATTATCCGTTCAGCGGCCCCGGTGGCGTGTGCAGATAGTAACGGACTGGCTGCCATACCGCCACGCCGTCAGGGGTGCAGGCTTGACCCGCCTCACAGGCTCACCCGCCGCAACCGGTAGTAGAGGTAGCGAATCTTCCACGGCAGCCGCGGCTGTGTACTGGCCTGGTAGGTTTTCAGGGTGTCGTCATAAAAGCGGGTGGGCGCCGCAACGGGTTGCAGGCGCAGCCGGTCAATCACATCATCGACGTTGCGGTTGAACAGGGCCTCCCCATCGTCAAAACACAGCAGTGGGAAGGGCTTGCGGCGATATTCCCGATACAGCAGGCGATTGTAGGCATACCACAGCGCAAGCGCCTGCTGCCGCGGCATCTGGCTGCGGTTCAACAGGGAGGCTGCAACCGCTTCCGGGTGGCGGAATATACCGACCCGCTCCAGCCCCGGAACCAGCTCACGCCAGCCGGCCAGCAACAACAGGCATCGCGGGTCCTTGAAGCCGAGCGCCTCCACCCCCGCATACTCGGCCAGCAGGCAGCGGGCCCGCTCGCGGTGTGCGTCGGACCAGTTTGTGGTCCGCGGCGGGCTGTCCCAGGCACCGCCATTCGCCGCGAGGATACTGTCATGCAGGTCGACAAAATCCTGGTTCTCGCGATTGCCCTTGCGATTGTAAGGGTTCCAGGTGTGGTGCTCGCCCAGCTCCAGGCCCGCTTCCTGCAGCGAGCCGGTGAGGCAGCTGGTGCCACTGCGGTGCATGCCCAGTATGGCGATCACGCGCCGGGGTTGGCCCGTCATGCCGGCGCCTCCCGCCAGGGTGCCACCCACAGCAGCAAGAGCATGCCAGGCACGGCCAGCAGTGTGCAGAGCAGGAAAAACGACTGCCAGCCCACCGCCTCGACAATGACACCGGTACTGGCATTGGCAAAGGTTCTTGGCAGTGCCGCAATAGCCGTGAACAACGCGAACTGCGTGGCGGCGTAGGTGCGGCTGGTTTCACGGGCAATGAAGGCGGTAAAGGCCGCCGTGCCCATGCCGACACCGAGGTACTCAAAGGCAATAACGACCGCCAGCAGCCAGAGTAGCGGCCCGCTGCCGGCCAACACCGCGAAGCCGAGGATGCTCAGCAGCTGCACTGCACCGAAAACCCACAGGGAGCGATTGATACCCAGGCGCAGCATGGCGATACCGCCCAGCAAGCCCCCCACAATTGCCGGCCACAGCGCGGCGTTCTTGGCAACCACACCGATCTCGGTCATGGAAAACCCCATATCGATATAGAACGGGGTCGCCAGGGCCGTCGCCATATTGTCGCCGATCTTGTAGAGCACCATGAAGCCAATCACCAGACAGACGCCCGTCCAGCCACGGCGCTGCAGGTACTCCGAGAATGGCGCTACCACCGCCTCGCGCAGCCCCGTGCCGGTCGGCAATTCGGAGTCTGGCTCTGCAACCAGCAGGCTCATGCACAACGCCACCAGCATGAACGCGGCCGTTATCCAGAACACCGTGCTCCAAGGCAGAATATCCGCGAGGATCAGCGACAGGGAGCCCGGTATCAGGCTCGATATGCGGTAGGCCTGTACGTGAATCGCGTTGCCCAGGCCCAGTTCCCGGTCGGGCAGGATTTCGCGACGAAACGCATCCAGCGCAACATCCTGGCTGGCGCTGAAAAATGCCACCCCAAAGGCCAGCCAAGCGATCACCCAGGTGGATTGCTGCGGATCAAAGGCGCCCAGCACACCAATGGACGCAATCAGTGCCAACTGGCAAAGGAACATCCAGCCGCGACGCCTGCCCAGCAGTGGCGGGATCCAGCGATCCATCAAGGGCGCCCAGAGAAACTTCCACACGTAGGGGATGCCGACCAGCGCGAAGAGGCCGATCTCGGCAAGGGAAACCCCCTGGTCACGCAACCAGGCCGGAACCAGCTGCAGCAGCACATACAGCGGCATGCCCGAGGCAAGCCCGGTGAACACGCAGATGAGCATGCGCCGATTGAACACGGCTGAGCGCCAGCCGCTGCTTTCCAGGTTCATGTCAGTCGCGCCTACACCCAGGACTCGAAGGTCACTCTATCACTGCGGGGAACCGCATCCCACAGGCCCTGCTCGGCGATGACCAGCAGCGCCGCGCGGGCAAACAGCCCGCGCAGGCTACCCAGGTGCCCGCCGAGGCCGGCCGCCAGAAGCCGCTGCAGAAAATCCCCGAGGAGAGCCCGGTCCAGCGCATATTCGGGCACTGCGGCGGGCTCCGGTACGGGCGCGTGGAAGAAGTTGCCGCCGTCACCGACCACCGCACCGAGGCGCTGGTTGGTCCGGGTCCAGCGCTCGCGCAGGCGCCCGTAGCAACCCATATTGACGTAGCGCACGCTTTTCAACGGCGACTCTCTACACAGGTTCAGCAGCAGGCCCACCACGCGGTCGTTGTCCGCCTTGTCGTATCCCATGTGGTTGAGGCAGCGCTTGATATACAGCTGGTTCGCACCCAGGCCGTCGTTGGGTTCCGCGCCCACAGCACGTAGCGGTGGCAGTCCGGTCACCTGGCAGAAGTCCTTGACCATGTCGCCGCCGGGCCACTGCGCCGGCTCAAAGGGGCGCACGCGGAGATTGGCGTGACCGAATGCGGCACCCCACATATCGACCACCTGGTCGTAGTCGCGCTGGAATATCTGGTGCGTCTCATAGAACTCGTAGGCGCTGCCCGGCCACTGCCGCGCCCCCTTGACGTCCTGGTTATAAAACGAGGCATACAGCTGGTCCTGGCGTCGCAGGTACATCAGGACACGCACATCGTGGCCGGCGAGTGCCGCCTGGATATCGCCCAGCATCCGCTCGATGTTGATCGACTGGCCAAAGAACAGTTCCGAGCTGACGATCGCCGTGTGCACGGTGGGCCCGGCGGCAGCAAGCTCGGCCCGCAGGCGCGACCAGGCCTGGCCGCGGGGAAAATCGCCGTACCAGATGTCCGGCATCGGGTTGGCCTGGTATTTATCGATCAGGTCCGCCACCAGCACATGGTGCGCGTCCCCGTGGCGACAGGTCGCGGGGTAGAGAATACCCGCAGCCAGCAGGTCATCGTGGTGCGCGGCCAGCATCGCCTGCAGGCTGGATGTGGCCGTCTTCGGCGCGCCGATGTGAAGGTAAACCGTGGCCATAACGACTTCCCTTAACGCACGATATCGTGCATGGGGCGGGCAGAGAGCCGGCGTTTGATCGCCTGCTGCACCCGGAAGGGGACCCAGGATACCAGCCGGGCCACCAGGGGGTGCCGACTGATGCGCCAGATCAACCCCAGCAGACGCTCTGAGCGACTCAGGCGCGGCGTGCCCGCATGCAGATTGCCCGCCAACGAGGCAATGCGCCCCGGCGCAAAGACCCCCTGCCGTGGGACCACAGGCGCCAGATAGGCGCCCGCATAGAAACTCGCGTCAGGATTCGCCACCGGGCTCTGGGGTGCGCTGCCGGGCTGTTCGCCACGCGCGAAGCGCTGCCACAGCTCACCCCACTGTGCGGTGCTCGTATTCCAGGGCATGATGGTACTCAGGGGCCGGCCCGATACCCGCTCGACAAAGGCACCAATGTCCGGCACCACGACGGGCAAGCCCAGGTGCAGGGCGAGGCTCAAGGTGTAGCTGTAGGTCTCGGGCCACTGGGCCGGAAACCACACGACATCCGGGGCAATCGCCTCAATCAGGCTCCAGGCCTCGGCGTTGGCGTAGGGACCGTGGGTGACTACCGACCGGCCCAGCGCGCGATAGGCATAACCCAGCAGGTGGAACTCCACCAGGCCGCTCGCGGCCAGTTCATCGGCCACCGACTCCAGCACATCAGCGCCCTTCTCTCGACTGATTGCCCCCACCACCAGCACCTTCAACGGCCGCGACGGCACATGCCGCCAGACCGGCTGCGGGTAAGGCTGTGAGGCGAGAAAATCCGGATGCCAGGCCGTCACGGCGTTACGCACCGGGAAGAACCTCTGGAAGCGCGCGGCGCAATCGGCAGAGGGGAAAATCACGCGCTCAGCCTGCTCGATCAGCAGCCCCTGGCTGGCACGCCACTGTTCCGCAGAAACACCCTCGGGCAGCGGGTAGTGCCCGGCACAGCGCTGGTCAAAATCACAGGCGTCGTCACCGACAAAACGCGCATCCGCATCAGTGAGCGTCGGGTTGCCGTTGATCAGGTAATAGTCGTGGATGGTGAGGTCGTGCTTGCAGCCCAGGGCACTGGCGAGCACCCACAGCCGCGGGTGCAGTCCCATGGTGTGGTGGAAATGTACCCGGCCGATACCCAGCTCGCGCAGCAGTGCCACCAGCGCATCGAACTCGCCGTCCACCGAGAAGTGCAGACCATCGGCCAGGCGCACACCGGCGTCAAACACACTCAGCGTGACCGTCTGCCCCTCCACCGCGGGTGTCAGTTGTACAAACAGGGCATCGGCCGTGTACAGGCTGGCCAATTCATCGACATGCTGTTGCGCACCGCCACCGAGTTTGTGCGACAGGCAGAGAATCTTGGGCCGCGGCTGCCCGGCCAGCAGGGCCAGCAGGGCGCCGGTACGTGCGCCGCGCGCGGGGTCACGCGCGATGAAGGCCTGAATTTCCGCGTGATACCGCGGGTAGCGCTCATCCAGCAGCGCCATGGCCCTGGCAACGCGCGGCGTTTGCTCGTCGGCGAAGCTCACTCCACCCTTGTGGTACACAAAGCAGTTGGCGAGGTGCAGATTGCGCCAGCCGGCACGCTGCGCGCGCTGGCACCAGTCGTTCTCTTCGCCATAGCCGCGGCCAAAGGTTGCCACATCGAACAGGCCAACCTCGTTCAGGCAATCCCGCCGCAGGTACATGCAGCAGCCGACGCCCGTGGGCACCTCGAAGGCATCAGCCGCGCTGAACTGCTCCGCGAACACCCGGTCGATCTCTGCGACATCAAGACCGAACAGCAGCGCATTGTCCTTGCAGAAATTGGGAAAACTACAGATGGTTGCGTTGTTGGCGAAGGGTGTGAGACTGCCTGCACGGGGATGGTGGTAGGCCGCCTCCCGGAGGCGGTGCAGCCAGTCGTTGGCCACTTCGACATCACTGTTCAGCAGCACGACATCGCGTTCCGCATCGTACTGCATGCCCCGATTGGCCGTCGCGACGAAGCCCAGATTCTGCGCGTTTTCCAGCAGCACGACGCCGTCATGCCGCCCTGCGAAATCACGCAAAAGGGCGGTGATTTCAGGATCCGGCGAACCGTCGTTGACCACCACCAGACGCGCCCAGGCAGGATCCGCCGTCGCCAGCGCGGTTTCCAGGCAACGCCTTGTCTCCTCCACACCGGTATAGACCGGCACCACGATGTCAACGCTGCGCACGCTCACTCCTGTTGACCGCCCTGCGTTGTTCGCCCGGACTACGGCTCACGTTTGCGGTGCACCCGGCGCAGAATGCGGCCGACCACCGGGGTGGCATAGATTTCGGCGATCTCACTATCCTTGTCGGCAATTTCACGATCCTTCTCAACAATCACCTGCAGCGCATGGCTGTGCATGTCACCAATGTCGGCCAATCTGCGGTCCAGTTCTGCGATCTGCCCGTCGCGCTCTTCAACCGTCGCCAGGGCGCGCTCCAGCCAGGCACCGGTGTCCTGCAGTCGGCCGTCCAGATCGGCAATTTGTGCATCGCGCTCCGCGATGGTCGCGAGGGCACGACTGTGCGACTCACCGAGTTCAGTCAGCTGTGTGCCGCGCGCTACAAAGCCCTCGGCCCACTCAGACAGCAATCCCGCAACGGGGTACTGCTCCTCGATCGCCGCTTCCAGGGCTGCCAGCTCACTGGCGGCAATCACCGGCTGTTCCAGCAGATTGGGAGCGCCCGACGCACCGGCGCCGGACGCACCGGCGCCCGACCCGACGGCGCCCGAGGCACTGTGGTGCCGCAGGTCGCATCTCACGGCCGCTGCAACGGCATCCTCGCCCGCCTGCAGGGGCAGCTGTGTTGCCAGCCGCGACATGACCCCTGACGCGTCCTGCAACAATTCCGGAAAGCTGACCGCAAGTGCAGATGGCGGTACCGCCGCATCCAGCGCGCGGCGGTAAGCCAGGTCAAGCCGCAGACCATAGCCCAGCGGAAAACCATCGCGCCGCTGCAGGGATTGCGCCACCTCAATCGGCGCGCGGGATGCGGTGCACACCTGCGCGGCCACGCCCAGGTCAGCGCAGGCAAGCAACCAGAGCGGCAAGGTGATGCAGAGGCGTGGATCCTTGACCACCTGCACAGGGCCACTGCCAAAGCCGCGCTGCAGTACGGCTTGAGCACAGGCCTGAAAGCGCTGCAGGGCCTCCTCGGGCCACCGGCACTCAGCGCCTCGGGACACGGCATACCAGCGCATCCCTGCCGCCGCCAACAATGCCTCGTTGGCCGCCACGACATCGATGTCCTCCCAAAAACCCTCGTCGTTCACGCCGGCCATGGGCGCCAGCAAACGGTCGCCGAAGGTCGCACCGCAGGCGTGCAGTGCGGCACACAGCGCCGAGGTGCCGGAGCGGTGCATTCCCACCACGAACAGTAACACTGGCGCGCCGGACAGCGGACTAGCGGGAGGCATGACGCCTATACCCGGTTGCAAGCATCACGCCGCTGATCAGGGCGTCGCTTTGTAGGGCGCCAATAACGCGTCCACCACGTCCCCGTTGATATACCCCTCGTCGGAGATCATCAGATTCGCTTCGAAATCCTGTACCGCCAGCTTCTGGTACTCTGCTCTCAGGCTCTGCAGGATCGCGGGGCGCACCTCTTCAAAGGTGCGGTAGTGCTCGGGCTGGATATCGTCCAGTCGGATGATGTGTACACCAAACTGGGTCTCCACCAGGTCGGAGTAGCCACCCACCTCGGCAATGTCAAAGGCACCGCCGGTGTAGCGGGGTTCTACGCCCTTTTCACCCAGGCTGAACCACTTTTCGAAGCGCCCGCCCTTGTCGCGGGAGCCCGGATCCTCGGAATATTCCGCAACCAGGGCCTCGAAATCCGCCCCTTCACGCAATTTGGCGAGCACCTCACGAGCCACCGGCCGAACCGCCTCGCGGTCACACTGGCCCGGGGGACACATAAACAGAATGTGGGAGGTCAGGCGCTTCTCCGGCACCAGGGCAAACTTGTCCTTGTCGGTCGCATAGCGCTCTTCGGCAAGGGCCGACATGTCGGGGATCTCGATCGAATTTACAAGCTGCTCGATGGCGAAGCGCCGCTTCAGGCCCTGCAACTGGAAATGCAGTTTCCAGTAGTCGTCACCGTGGGTCTCCGGCGTCATGCCGTCGACGGACTCGGCGAGGCGCTTGTTCATATAAGCAATGTTGAGCAGTTCCATGCGGTCGCCCAGGTCGTTGGCGGCCGCAGAGCGCATCTCCGCGCTCCAGCGGGAAATAATCTGTTCGAGCTCGGCACGGTTGATACGGGTTTCGCCATCCGCAATGGCGACCGGATCATCGGCAGCAGCGCCCACAGTGATACACAGCAACAGCGCGGCACAGCTGAAAAAACGGGTAAGGGACATGCATAAACCTCTGGCAATAAAAAAGCCGGCACCTTGCGGTGCCGGCCTTCATTTTACTACAACAGCGCGTTAAGACGCTATTACGGTGCGCTACCGTAAGAGTGCTCAACGATACGACCGTAGTTGGCATCCGGGTTGCCGGGGAAGCTACGCTCCCAAGCTACGAAGCCAATTTTCGGGATCTCGTCAGCATTCACACCCGTTGAGTCACAGCCGTATGCTGTTGCCGCGGCAACGATACCAGAAGCGCCATTTGCCAGGCTGGCAGCGGGCAGACCGTTATCAGCCGTCGCGTCACAGATTGCCTGAACCTTGCTGGCCGCGCTGGTTACGTTCAGCTCAGCCCAACCGAAGGGGCTTTCCGGTACAGCAACTGTGATATCGGAGTTCTCGCTGCCCAGTACGGCTTCAGGGCCCCACTGCACGACGTTAACCTCGAAAGGCAGAAGAGTCTGAACCGTCAGGCCGGGAAGCTGCGGAGAAACAACCAGTTCACCATCGGGCTGTGAACGCTGCTGCTCTTCACGATCGTACACGTCAAACGATGCTACGGCCGGGATGTCACGGTGGTCGCACGCGCCAGTGGTACCAGCGAATACACCTGTAGCCAGCGGAGCACCAGCGTTACAGGGGATTGCGTCGTCAGTGCCTGCAGTCAGCAAAGAGCCGAAGTAGTGCGGCAGGTCAAGCATGGTGTACTGGCCCGGGAAAGTGATAACCCAGTCGGTACCCACGTTCAGGTCAGCGTTGGCGGACCAGTCGTTGATCACAGACGCACCACCCAAGATGCTGCGCAGGGTTGAGAACTGGCCACGGTCGCCCTGCTCAGGAATACCACCGTTCAGGTCGGGGTAGTCGAAGCCGAGAAGGTCAGCAGAGAACAGACCAAACTGCTGGTTGGTGATCGCTGCCTGGGTCAGGAAGCCGGCAATGTGCGTAGCGCTGTTGCCGAATTCACGACCGCTGCTTGCGTCGCGGATGAAGTAAGAGACTTTCAGCACGTCTTCAGGTGCGTCGTACTCGTTCAGTGCCAGCGTGGTGCCGGCAGACGAAATACGCTGCACGGTAGATACGCCATCTACAACACCGCGGGTGGTGGTAGCTACACCGCCAGCGAAGAAGTTGTCACGCACGGCAGCACAGTCAGCCGGGATACCGGTCGCTGCGTGCTTGGCAGAAACCGCGATCGGAGCCGTTTCGCTGGTGGGCTGACCCATGCCGATGATTTCGATGTAGCCTTCATCAGCGTCTGCACGGTAGATACCGGGCATGGTGAACTTGCCGTTGGCCGCTGCGGGCGCGGTGCAAGAGTTATCGGTGGTGTTGAAGACAACATTCTCGCCTTCAGCCGCCAGGAAGCCGGTCCATACGTCCTTGGGGGACAGGATCAGGTTAAAGTCCAGGGCGTCCATAGAGTCGGTACCACGACGCAGGCGTACTTTAACAACCTGGGTGGCATCGCTCGTGTTGGTGATGTGAACGCCGGTGACGTTGCCGTCACGGACAGTGTAGTAAGGGATCAGTGCCAGGTTACCCAGGTCGCTTGCAGCAGCCAGTGACTGTGCATTTGCGACGCCGTTGTAACCCGCGGTCACGGCTGCTACTGCAGCAACAAGACCCAGAGGCTTAAACTTTGCATTCATAAGGAGACTCCTAATGTGTTTTTACTTCACAACCAAAGTACAGATTGCTAGCGCTATTATTGCTAACTGCAGCTAGCTGTCAACCAACGTGCCCTCTCAACCACTGGCACTATGCCACCATTCGCCATTGATGCTAACCCATCGCTCGCGAACAGTTGAAGGCATAAACCCGAACTGAGCTGACACCGAGGTTTGTTTGATCGGCTTGGACATGACCCGAACCGCCACACTCGCCACAGCTGCCTCGGCATCATAGGCAAGGACTTCGACAGCTGTCAACTGCCAATCCAGCGAATAGGAAAAATTGCGAATAAACATACTCTTGGAGAAAACAGCTCGGTAATTAGGTGAAGCGAACTCATAGGCCGCCTCAAAGTCCCTGTCGATGATCGCCTGCCAGCGCCCGCGCACACGATCCTCCAGTGCCGCCACCTCGGCCGGACTGAGGGTTTGCGGCTTGCCGGGCGCGGTACCGCAGCCACTCGCAAGGGTGAGCACACAGGCCATCAGCAGCGCTGCGGAGATTCGATACATTGCATCTAACATTATGAAAATATTACCTTTTGTTGCATTGGGCGCGGATTATACCGCGCCGGTGGAAGGGACGGAAAGGGCGTAGCGCTCAGCCCTGTGTGCGCCGCCGGGCCTCGCGTTTCTGCAGCGCCCACTGGTAGAGCGCCAGGTCCTGGGCATGAAATTCACGCACCCGCTGGCGCAGCGCCGGCGCCAGTTGCTCGGGGCCCGCGGGCAGCTCTGCGGCGTTGACGACCTGCGCCTCGACATTTATTCCCAGGAATTGTGTGGAAAAATCACGCAAATCTTCTGCGAAATATTCGGTAATTCCCACGAAATCGAGGGCTCGCAGCGGAAAGGCCCACAAGAACTGGCTATACACGTTCCGCAGCTCCGGCGCCAGGCAGAACTGCTCCAGCGTCCAGGCCTCCTCAACCACACGCCGGTGCAGGCTGGAGGTGTCGTCCGCTGCCGGATCATAGCTGCGCTGCCAGTAATAATAGTGAGAGACCAGCCGCTGCAGCGGTTCGCGCAGCCAGGTCACGAACCGGCACTCCATGTAATCCGCCAACAACAGGTACTTGATGGGCAGGAAGTGGCCGTGGATACAGCCGACGTCACGGTAGGCAGCGGGCTCGGCCGCGAGACTGAACTCCAGGGCCGCCGCATGCCGCTCGGGCAGCGGGCTGGCCAACGGATAATCGGCATAGTCGGGGGCAAAGCCGGCACCGTAATGCGTCTCCAGCGCCGCCCTGAAACTCAGGCCCGCGGTTTTCGGCATGTGGATCGAAACCAGCACCCGCTCTACTCGGCCACCAGGGGGGCACTGATCAATTCCATATTGCGCACCCGCGAGCGCAGCTCGCGGCTGACATCGCGCAACTCCTGCTCATTGTTGATGACCCGCGGCGTAATGATGACCAGCAGCTCGGTGCGCCGGTTGCTCTCGGAGGTCGTGCCGAACAACGCGCCCAGCACTGGCATGCGGTGCAGCAGGGGCACTCCGGAATCAGTCGCGGTAGCGTTTTCCCGGATGAGGCCGCCCAGCACAACAGACTCATTGCTGCGCACGGCGACCCGGCTCATGATATTGCGCTCGAGGAACGTGCGCTGGCCGGTGGCGGAATCGACATTGCCGACGTCCGTCACCGACTGCTCGACATCCATGGTCACCAGCTGGCCCGCATTCACCGAGGGCCGCACCATCAGTTTCACGCCGGTGTCCCGGTAGACGATATTCTCGGTGACCGTGCCACCGTCGGTGGATGACGTACCCTGGCGCACAGGCACCTGGTCACCCACATGTATATAAGCAGGATGATTGTCCAGCACCATCACCGAGGGCGAGGAAATCACGTTGATCAGTGAATCCTCGGAGAGTGCGTTCAGCACCGCACTGATATCACCCAGCGAGTTGGTGACCGTGTAGGAGAAACCGGGTGACGTCGCCGAGGGGCCGCCGGCGCTGTTGGCCAGCTGCCCGAAGCCGTCGTAATCGCTACCCAGGCCGTTTTTGAAGGTCCACTCCAGGCCGTAGCGCAGCTCGTCGGTCAGGCTGACCTCCAGAATGCTGGCCTCGATGATCACCTGGGTGGCGATAACATCCAGCTGCCGCAGCGCGTCCTTGATCAGGTCGTACTGTTTGCCCGTCGCGTAGATCATCAGGGCGTTGTTTTCCTCGTCGGCGACCACGCGCACGTCGGCAACCCCCTGGCCTTCGTCACCGCCGAGGGTGGATGCGCTGGCCGAGCTGCCCGGCGCACTGCCAAAATCGGCACTGAATCCCGCGCTGTCACCCGCACTGTTCGAGTTGCCGCCAAAACCGCCGGAGCCCGAACCGCTGGCTCCGCCACTGGCGCTGCCGATGGATTCCATGGACAGTCCGGGCGCGACCTCGCGATCCGCACCGTACCCGCCGCCCCCGCCGGCACCACTACCGGCGACACTGGCACCACCGGCGTAAATGTTGCTGATCAGGTCCGCCAACCGCGACGCCGTTGTGTTCTGCACGGGATAAACGAACAGCTGTTTTTCAAACTTGGAATCCGGACGCGAATCCAGCCGCTCTATCCAGGTGCCCAGGGTATCGAGGTAATGCGAGCGGGGTGTCACCACCAGGAGACTGTTCAGACGCTCGATGGGGATGATTTTCACCAGCTGTCCCACCTCTTCATCGCCATTGCCACCGGTTTTGAGCATACCCTGCAGCACAGTCGCCGTTTCTCCTACCCTGCTGTGCTCCAGGGTGAACAGGCCCACCGACATGCCCTTGAGCAGGTCGACATCAAAGGTGTCCACCATGTCCAGCCAACCGTCGATCTGCATCCGCGTTCCTGCAAGCAGCAACAGGTTGCGCGTGTTGTCGATACGCAGGAAGGCCTGCTCGTCCGCCACCGGTCGCAGTATCTCCGCCATGTTGCTGGCACTGATGTACTGCAGTGGCACAACGACGGTGCTGTAACCCGCACCGGGATCGCGTGGGTTGGAGAGCCGCGGCGCCTGACGGCTCGCCTGCTGCGCGCCTGTAACCAGGTAGCGGTCCTGGCTGTCACGTACCATCACCATCTGGTTGGCACTCAACAGGGATTCGAGGATCGTCAGCAACTGGTCACGGGGGATCGGCGTGCGCGAACGCAGGGTGATCGTGCCCGCCACGGGGCCGTCGAGAATGTAGTCCAGGCCCAGAATATCGCCGAGCACGGCGTGCACCACCTCGCTGAGAGGCGCGTCTTCAAAATTGAGGCTGACGGCATCGCCGACCAGGCGCACCGCGTCACGCTTTCCCGGAATGTGGACCTGCTGGTCGCTGCCGCGATAGATAACCGGCTTCACCCGTTCCTCGGCCGACTCGGCGAGTTCACCGGCACTGCGTGACAGCGCCGGCTCCTGCGCCGCGGCCGATGCGCCGGCAGACGGCTCGGTGGGTTCGCCGCGGTACTGATTGTCCAGCAGCGCACAGCTGGTCAGCAATGGCACCAGCACCAGCAATCTAGAGAACCGTCGTAACATAACCTTTCCTTGACCTTTCCATTATCGTCAGCGCTCGCTGCGCGGCCCTGCTTGTACATGCCTTGTTCAACGCCGACCTCCGAGGGTCAGCTCATCCAGGCCGTCTGCGGCCTGGCCCTGGGGGGCCGAGCCCGGTGCGCCACCGGTCTGCGGGGGAGTGATGATTGACGACGCGCCCTGCGCACGCTCCAGTTCGAGCCGCTCGCGACCGCCACGTGCACTGCTCAGCGTGGCGCCGCCACCGTCCATCGACTCCAGCGTCCAGCCCCTGAGCTCATCCCCCACGGCAAGGCGCTGCTGCTTACCTTCCACACGCACAATGATACCGCCGCTCTCGCCACCGCCATACATCCCGAGCAAACGGATACCCTTTAGCGGCGACGCCTTCTGCGTCGATGTTTCGTCGCTGGGTAGGCCGCTGTTGTCGACCGGGCGGCGCCCCTCCCAGAACAGCGGACGCTCGCGCAGTTCAGCGCTTCCCTGGGTATCGAGCAGGCGTCCGGCAATGCGGTCAGCCACAGTCAACGAGGCCGCCGTCGGTTCGATGGGCTCAGGCGCCGGCGGCAACAGCACGCGCAGTAAAAAGAAACAGAGCTGTAGCAGCAACAGCAATCCGAGCAGCAGCACCAGCAGCTCTACGCGGCGCTCCGTGCGCTGCGGCTCGTGCTGCACACGATAGCGGTTCATGGCTGCCGCCAGATGCCTCATGAGCGCACCCGCAAGGCCAGAACCTGTACCGTGGCCGTGACGGTTTGCGCTTCAGGTTCGTCGCCACGTGCCCGGTTGCGATCCGGCCACACCTCGATGGACTCCAGCAGCAACAACGGCAGGTAGGCATTGAGGTCCGCGAGGGCGGTATCCAGGGCGGGCAAGCCGCCCGAGGCCGTCAGCTTGACGGCGATATGATCGAAACCATCCTTTTCGCGCACCGGGAGTATCTGGCTGTTGCTCACCGACAGGCCCGCAGCGCCCAGGATCTCGCGCACATTCTTCTGCAGGTTGGCGGATACCGTGCCGGGGTCGTCCGCCGCGGGGTAGACCAGGTCAAGCACATCGGAGCCCACAACCTGCGCCGCCTCGCGCACCTGTTCTTCCCGGTTCAGCAACCCCTGTAGCCGGGCAATGCGGGGCTCCAGGCGCTCGATCTGCAGCTGGTAGGCGCTGCGCATACCAAACAGGCTGATGGCGAGGTACAACAGCAGCAGCGCGGGCAGCGCCAGCGTGCCGAGCACCATCACCGCGTAACGGGGGTTGCCGCGCAACCAGTTCATTGCCCACCCTCGCGCAGGCGCACATTGACGTTGAACTGTTCTATGCCACTGTTGCCCACTGCGGTGATGCCCTGGTCCGCCACCTCCTCGTAGGCAGCTTCCCGCGTCAGGGTTTGCACCACGCCGGCAGCGTCCGCGGCGCGCCCACGCAGGCGCAGGTCACGCCCCCGCTGGGTGTATTGCACAATGTAGGCTTCGTCCCCCAGCAGACCGGTCAGGCGCACCAGCTCACGGTGCGGGTCCGGGTATTCGCGCAGCACATCGTTTACCGCAAGAATGGTCTGGTTGGCCACGGAGAGCGACTGCCGCTGGCGGGTGACATCAGCGGCCTCACGCTCGACCCGGGTCGCCAGGGCTTCGTACTGCTGCAACCTGAAATACGTGCCGCCCGCGGCGAGCGCCAGAATAAGCAGCATCAGCAGCAGGGCACCGCCGAGCAGCAGCGCAATGCGCAACAGGCGGCGCTGGTAGCGCGCCAGTCGCGCGCCCTCACCGAAACCGCGCAATACGATCGGCCGTTCTCCGGCCAGCGCCCAGACCTCCCGCTCCTGCAGATCATGGACATCGTGCTGCTGGCCGAGATGCCGCATGGCCGCACTGCGCGATGCAATCGCGAGTTCCACCTGCAGGCCCTTCTCCCCGCGCTGGCTCAGCGCCCAGCCCGCTGCGGTGTCACTGGCGGGAAAGGGGCTGTTGGCCATGACTTCCAGGCGCATGACCGCGTCGAGCTCATCTTCTGCAGCCAGCGGCAGCTGCAGGGTCCTGAACAGCACCAGTGAATCCGGCAGCACAATCGCCGAGCACGTTGGCTCGCCGGCAAGCACCGGTGCGCCGGCGTGGAAGTTACCGTGAACACCCGCTCCCTCCACCTGCACCACGTCGTCAAGGCGCGCACGCACCGGAGAACGGTCACCCCAGAGAAACTCGGCCCACGCCACCTGCCAGTGATGCCCAATGCGGCGCATATCGTAGCCGAAGAGGTACCATTGTCGGGATTGATCAAGCATAACGCCTAGCGTGCCCCAGCTGTTTTGGTTCTGTCGTCAAGCACTCTCGGCGCCTCGGTTCGTGTTACTCGCCAGGGAAAACCGCTCGCGTCCGAACCGCCCTGCAGTGTTACCCAACGCCTGCGCAACCAGCGCCGGCCATCGTATTCCATTATGGCGTCCAGCCGGTATGCGGCTTCAGCGTCCATGCGCAGGTGGTCCCGAACAGCATCCAGCAGTGCGCGGTCGAACCCCGGCACCTGCAACCAGTCTTCCACCGCAAGCGGCCTGAAACCCGCAGCGAATCGCCCACCCCCGCCACCGCGCAACTGTACCACAGCAGTGGCCAGTCGTTGGGCATCTTCGCGCTGCAGCGCGCCGGGCCCGGCAAACAGGTTCAACAGCTGCTCGGCCGTTGCGCTGCGCATATCCAGCAACCGTGAGACCGGTACCATACGCACCTGCACCGGCAGCTCACCGAGCGTGAAGCCCGCTTCCAGCACCGGCTCCGGGCCGGTGCCGCCAGGGGTGCCCTGAGCCTCCCGCAGCAGCGCCTGACGTGACAGCAGCAGATGAATCGCGCCGTCGCCCGCTGCCATCGCCTTGGCGCGCGCCATGTGCGTCTGCGCCATGCGCGTATCGACGCGCACCTCGGACACGATGCCGACCACCAGTAGCGACATGGCCGCAACAAACCACACCACCATCGCCAGCGCGACTCCGGCCTGACTCCTCGCTTGACGGATGAGCGGTGGTGAATATTCCCCAAGCGCGAGCGACATCAGCGAGGCACCGGCATGATCAGCTCCGGCCAGAAGCGCCCTGCAGCGCGCAGGCGCAGCCGCAGTGCCACCGGTACGCCGCCGTTACGCCACTCCGGCACCCAGTCAGCCCCGGGGACCGCACGGTAGGCCACCTCGAACAGATCGACCTGCGCCACCAGCCTGCGGAACGGTGCCTGCGCCCAGTCAATCGCCCGCGTATCACCTATGGCGGAGTGCCAGCGCATCACCAGCGCGTCCTCCTCGCGACTGAAGCGCAGTACGTACTGGCCGCCGAAGCGTTCACCGAAGAGGATGTTTGCCTTGAACATGAGCACGCCGTCCGTGCCCGCGAAGTAGGCTGCGTCCCGCGCACCACCACCGAGCGTGAGCCCCTCACCACCGTCGGCTCCGAGGGCCGCACTGTCCACCAGGTCCCGCAGCAGGCTGCTGACCGTGCGCACTTCATCGACGCGGCCCATCATGCGGTCCAGTGACTGCTGTGTGTTGGCGAAGGTGCGCAGTGCAGTCACCGTCGCCAGCATGATCAATGACAGCACCGACAGCGCCACCACCACCTCAACCAGGGTGAAACCCGCTTCGCGACGCAGCACACTCACTGGCGGTCTACCCCGGCGACCACGGAGTTCAGCACCACCCGGCGCGCCTTGCGTCCGTCGGTCCAACTCACCGCGACCTCGATATCCTGCACGGCACCGGGAGGCAGGCTGCCGCTGCCGGCCTGCGCCGGGCGAGCCTGCACGCGCCAGAGAAAGCCCCCCTCTGTCTCGCCCTGGGTGCTCAGGCCGCTGGCGGGCACCTGCGCATACTCAGCGACCAGTGAGCGGGCCAGCTCTACGCCGTAGGCATACTTCTCCGCAGAGCGCGCGTTGCGCGTAGCACCGCTGGTGGCCTGGTACAGCGCGCCCAGTGACAGCGCCAGAATGGCCAGGGCGACCAGCATCTCCAGCAGGGAAAACCCCTGCCCCCGCCTAACGTACCGCATAGGTTTCCTGCGTCACTGAACCCAGCAGCCAGTCCACCGTGATACTGACGCCGGCACCGGTTGCTGATTCAATGTCGACACCGCCACCGCTGGCACCGCCCTCGGCGTAGAAACGAATCACGCCAATGCCGCCGCGGTTCAGCTCGCTGGCGGAGTGCACGGTCATGGCCACGCTCCCCGGCAGCACTTCCACGGTATTCGCGAAGCGCACGCTGCGCTCCTCGGGATCAACCTCCACCGTTTGCGTCCGCCCACTGTGCAGCGCTTCGTAGCGCGCACTGGCGAACAGGGTAACAACGTCGCGCACCGCCTGCCGGTAGCGAATGTTGTCGTACATGCGCAGGGTGGAGGGCACCGCCAGCGCCATCACCAGGCCGGCGATGGCCAGCGCCGCCATCAGTTCCAGCAGAGAAAACCCCCTGGCACGTCGCGAACCCGGGCGGGCAGCGCTGCGGCTCACGGTGGCGCTACCAGTTGCCCACATCCTGGTCTTCGCCGTCACCACCCGGCGTGCCGTTCTGACCGTAGGTGAAAATATCAACCTCGCCATGCTCACCCGGTGATTTGTACTGGTATTCCCGGTTCCACGGGTCCAGCGGCACCGCCGATTTCAGGTAGGGCCCGTTCCAGCCGGCGGCACTGGCCGGCTTGCTGACCAGCGCCTCAAGCCCCTCGCTGGTTGAAGGAAAACGCCCCACGTCCAGCTTGTACATTTCGAGCGACTGCTCGAGGTCCTTGATCTGTATGGCGGCCGTTTTGGTCTTGGCGCCACCCAACTGATTCAATACCCTCGGCCCCACCAGGCTCATCAGCAGCCCCAGAATTGCCAGCACGACGAGCAGCTCCATGAGCGTGAAACCGGCTGAAGTGCGCCGTGTGCCGCGGCTGCGTCCTGAAATCATGTGCTTGTCCTCGTTAACAGAATGAATAGTGAGCGATGCAGGGCACATCCGGCGCCACTTACAGCGCGAGGTCGTTAACCGACAGAATACCCAGCAAAATCGCAATGATGATGACGGCAATGATGGCGCCCATGCCCAGAATCAGCACCGGCTCCAGCAGGGTCAGGCCGCGCTTCACCCCCGCCTGTACATGACCATCGAATACCCGCGCCAGTTCCAGCATCATTGCGTCAAGGCGCCCCGACTCCTCGCCGACGCGGGTCATCTGGATGACCATGGGGGTAAACAGCCCGGTTTCCTCCAGCGCCACCGACATGCGCTTGCCGGACTTCACTGCGGGTGGCAGCACCTGCAGTGCCTGCTTGATCACGCGGTTATCCACCGTATCGATCGCGATGGATATCGCCTTGAGCAGGGACACGCCGTTACCCAACAGGGTGCCCACCGTGCGGGCAAACTTGGACACTTCAAACTGGAACAGTATCCCGCCCACCACGGGCATTTTCAGCAGTCGCGCATCCTTGCTCGCCTGCCCCGCTTCGGTCGCCAGCCAGTTGCGCACCCACCAGCCGACCCCCAGGGCGAGCAGCAGCAGCAACCAGCTGTAGCCCGCGATGAAATCCGCGGCGCCCACCACCAGCGCCGTGAGCGGCGGCAGCGCCTCGCCCATGTCCTCGAACAGGGTTTCAAACTGGGGCACTACAAAACCCAGCATGAGCACGATGGACAGCACGGCGACCACCAGCAGAATCGCCGGGTAGATCAGCGCCGATACCACATTGTCGCGGTTGGCCTTGGCATTCTGCAGATACTCGACCAGACGGTCCAGGACCGCCGAGAGCTGGCCGCTGGCCTCCCCGGAACGCACCATATTGATGTAGAAGTTGCCGAATACTGCCTGGTGGGGCAGCAGCGCCTGACTCAGCGCCTTGCCCGCCTTCACCTCGCGCAGCAGGTCCTGCAACAGCGCTTCCAGTGCGGGCTCCGAAGCCATATCGATGAGCACCTTCAATGCCCGGTCCAGCGGCAGGCCGGCACGCAGCAGGACGGCCAGTTCACTGGTGGTCGACAATACGTCGTCACGCTTGACCGGTTTGCTCGCCGCGGGCTGATTCGTTTTCCCCTGGCCCTCTTCAAGTGCCAGCAGGGTCAGCCCCTGGGCGCGCAACAGGCGGGAGGCCACGTCCAGGCCCTCCGCCTCCAGCGTGCCGTCCAGCGGTTTACCGTCGCGCCCGATGGCCCTGTAGCTGAAATGCGCCATGCCTAGCCTCGCACCCGACAGCCGCTCAGGCGGCATCCGCGCCGGTCGCGGAAGCCCCGGCTTCGCTCTGGTCCTGCGTGACCCGCATGACCTCCTCCAGCGAGGTCTCGCCACGCACCACCTTGCGGAGCCCGTCTTCGTACAGGGTGATCATGCCCTGCCGCCGGGCCGCCGCGTGCAGCAGGGTGGCGTCGGCACCCGACATAATGACGCGATGAATCTCCTCGTCGAGGCAGAACAGTTCGTGAATCGCCGTGCGCCCGGCGTAACCGGTCTGCAGGCAGTGGTCGCAGCCCCGGGCCTGATACACGGTGGTGGCCTGTTGCTGGCTGATGAACGGTGCAAGGCCGTAGCGTTGCACCGCGCTGGCCGTTAATTCCACCGGGACCTTGCAGTGCGTGCAGAGTGTGCGCACCAGACGTTGTGCCAGTACACCGTTCACCGCAGACGTGATCAGGTAGCGCTCCACGCCCATATCCTCCAGCCGGGTGATGGCCCCGGCGGCCGTATTGGTGTGCAGCGTGGAAAGCACCAGGTGGCCGGTAAGCGCCGACTGCACCCCAATCTGTGCAGTCTCGGTATCGCGCATCTCACCAATCATGATGATATCGGGATCCTGGCGCAGGATCGCGCGCAGCGCGCGCGCGAAGTTGAGCTCGATCTGGGCCTGCACCTGAATCTGGTTCACGCCCTGCAGCTGGTATTCAACAGGATCTTCCACCGTGATGATTTTCAGACGCTCTGAGTCCAGCGACGCCAGCGAGGCATAGAGGGTGGTGGTTTTACCGGAACCGGTAGGGCCCGTGACCAGCAGTACCCCGTGGGGGCTGGCCAGCAGTTTGCGGTAGCGCTCGAGAGTATCGGCACTGAAGCCCATGTCACTCAGGCTGAGGCGGATATTGCCCCGATCCAGCACGCGCATCACGATGCTTTCACCGTGCACCGTGGGGATGGTGGACACACGCAGGTCCAGCTCGTGGCCCTTCACACGGATCATGATGCGCCCGTCCTGGGGCAGCCGACGTTCGGCGATGTTCATCTGCGCCAGCAGCTTGATGCGCGATGCGATGGCCTGCCCCAATCCCGCCGTGGGCGTGTCGGTGTGTTCCTGCAACACCCCGTCGACCCGGTAGCGCAGCTGCAGCCCGTCTTCAAAGGGTTCGATGTGAATGTCGGAGGCGCCCATATCCACGGCGCGATGAATCAGCTGATTGACCAGGCGAATGACCGGGGCCTCGCTGGCGAGGTCGCGCAGATGCTCGATAAAGTCGTCGTCGGACTGGCCGGCGAACTGGTCACCGAGGGTACCCTCCTCGTCGGCGTCCTCACTGCCCTGCAGGCGCAGTTGCTGGGCCCTCGCGATGTCACTTTCCAGGCCCAGAACGATGCGCACGGGGCAGTCCAGCGCCATGGACAGCGCCTTGGCGAGAAAAGGGTCCTGTGGTACGGCCGCGGCAAAACAGACACCGTCGGCATCGGCGGCCACCGGCACAACGAGGTTGTTGACGAGGAACTCCTGCGCCACGCCCTCCACCGGCACCGGTTCCTGGGGGTATTCGGTAGCCGGATGCAGGGGAATGCCGAGCTGTTCGCTCAGCGCCACCGCCACATCCAGCTCTGATACCAGGCCAAGCTTGACCAGCACCTGGCCGAAGCGATCGCCCATTTCGCTCTGGGCCAACAGGGTGCGTTCGACATCGCGTTCCGATATCTTGCCCTGCTGGACCAGCAGCTCACCAATCCTGATCATGCTCTACCGCCGCTTGCCTTCATTTATGACAGACGGTTGAGACCACCATCTGCTTCCATCAAGCGCCGGATTGTAGCACAGGCCCGGTGTGGATCAGGCGACCTCAAACAGCCCGGCTGCGCCCATGCCGCCACCAATACACATGGTGATCACCACATATTTCACGCCGCGGCGCTTGCCCTCGATGAGGGCGTGCCCGACCATCCGCGCGCCACTCATGCCGAAGGGGTGACCGATGGAAATGGCGCCACCATTGACGTTCAGCCGGTCGTTGTCGATACCCAGTTTGTCTCGGCAATACAGCACCTGACAGGCGAAGGCCTCGTTCAGCTCCCACAGGCCGATATCGTCCATTTTCAGACCGTGGCGCTGCAACAGCTTGGGAATGGCAAACACCGGACCGATGCCCATCTCATCCGGGCCGCAGCCCGCCACCGCCAGGCCACGATAAATCCCCAGCGGTTGCAGACCCTGCTTGCTCGCCAGCGCACCATCCATCAGGACACAGGCGGACGCGCCGTCCGACAGCTGTGAGGCGTTGCCCGCCGTGATAAAGCGGCCCTCCTTCACGAACTGCCCGTCCTTGAACACGGGCTCCAGTGCGTTGAGGCTCTCCAGCGTGGTGGAAGGACGGTTGCCTTCATCCTTTTCCAGGGTTACCGCCTCAAAGGTGGTCTCTTTGGTTTCCTTGTTGAACACCGCCTTGGTCGATGCCATGGGCACGATCTCGGCGTCGAACAGCCCGGCCTTCTGCGCCGCCGCGGTGCGCATCTGGCTCTGGAAGGAATACTCGTCCTGTGCTTCACGAGAGACGCCGTAGCGTTCGGAGACGATCTCCGCTGTTTCAATCATCTGGATGTAGGCCTTGGGCGATACTTCCAGCACCGTTTGGGACACATTCCGGTAGCTGTTCTTGTGCTTGTTCTGCACCAGGGAAATGGACTCGAGGCCACCCGCAACAGCAACGTCGTACTCGTTGCACATGATGGCCTTCGCCGCTGTGGCGATGGTCATCAGCCCGGAGGAGCACTGCCGGTCCATGGTCATTCCGGCGGTGGTGTCGGGCAGACCACCCGCCACGCCACAGAGCCGGCCGAGGTTGTAGGCCTGTGTGCCCTGCTGTGCCGCCGCACCCATGATGCAGTCGTCGACCATGCCGGGGTCGATTCCGGCGCGCGCTACGGCCGCGCGCACGACATGGCCACCCAGCGCGGGTGCTTCAGTGTCATTGAAGGCGCCGCGAAAGGCCTTGCCGATGGGGGTTCTGGCGGTGCTGACGATGACTGCATCTCTCATGATGTACTCCCTTGGTTCTGTTGTGACTGTTACGTTGTTGTGTCGAGTTGGCGATTGTACTGCGACGGGCCTGAAATTGCTTTGCGACCGGTGTTTGCCGCGTTGCGCCTGATGGTGCCTCAAGCGGAGGGCTGGTGGTGACTCAATCCGCAGCGGTTGCGGTGCCTCAAGCCCGAGCGGCTGGTAGTGCCTCAATCCGGGGTGGCTGGTGGTGCCTCATTCCGGAGTGGCTACGGGGTTGCCCCAGACAAAACACGCCGTGAACCCATCCATGGGGGCTTCGCGCTCGCATCCATGCGAGCGAGAGTTTTGTCAGGGGCAACCCCGCATCCACTCCTGACTTACAGGAAGGCTGCGGATGCGTACGCCTGAACAAACCCAAAACACCACCAAACACCACACTCACGAACTGGCAGGGACGGTAGGAGGCTGTGGGGCCGGAGCGCCGGGCGGGACCGTAGCAAACAGGGATGTTTGCTTCGAGCCTACAGGGACGTATTCACGGCGAGTCCCGACCGGCGCCCCGGCCCTACGGCCTCCGGCACGCCTCACCATAAACCAGCGACACAACCCACCATCACGCGCCCCCATCAAGCCCGCTGACTGGAGCAGGACACAATTTCCCCGGTCATGTACCCCGAATAGTCCGAGGCCAGAAACATCATCACGTTCGCGACTTCCCAGACTTCCGCGGCGCGCCCGAAAGCCTCCTTCGCCGCCAGCTCCTCCAGCAGTTCCATCGGCGTGGTTTTTTTCAGGAACTCATGGAAGGCGATGGAGGGTGATACCGCATTGATGCGGACACCGTGATCCGCCGCTTCCAGTGCGGCACAGCGGGTGAGCGCCATGACCCCGGCTTTGGCGGCGGCATAATGGCACTGCTCTTTCTGTGCGCGCCAACCAAGCACCGAGGCGTTGTTCACGATAACGCCGGCACCGCGGGGCTGCATTTTACGCAGCATGGCGCGGGTCATGCGCATGGTACCGGTGAGCGTAATATCCAGCACGCGACTCCACTCGTCATCCGCCATATCCACCAGCAGCCGGGTGCCGCCCAGACCTGCGTTGTTGATGAGGACGTCAACGCCATCCATGGTGTCTTCGGCGAAATCCACCAGCGCCTGCACGTCGCTCTCCACCGTCACATTCGCCAGTTTTCCGTACACGGCCTGCAGGCCGGTGTCTGCCTTCAGCTGCTCAACGGCTTTCGCCAGTCGGCCTTCGTGAATATCGCTGATCATGACCGCGCGGGCGCCTTCTTCGGCAGCACGGGTGGCCGCCGCGAAGCCAATGCCGGCACCGGCTGCTGCGGTGATGAGCACCGACTTGCCTGCAAGCAGGTTGTGTCCGGCGACGTAGGGTGGTGGTTCTTTCAATGCCATGCTGTCAGTCTCCTTTGGCCCGCAAGGCCCTAACCGCGAGGTTCGCGGGGCATGCCGAGTGCACGCTCGGCGATGATGTTGCGCTGGATCTGGTTGGTGCCGCCGTAAATGGTGTCAGCGCGGGTAAACAGGTACATCGACTGCAGCCGGCTGAGGCCGTAGGGCGCCTCGGGAACAATCTCGCTCTCCGCGCCCAGCACATCCATCGCCAGCTTGCCGAGGTTACGGTGCCAGCTGGACCAGTAGAGCTTGTAGATCATCGCCTCTTTTTGCAGGCTGCCGTCATCGCCACCGCCAGAGAGCATACGCATGCTGTTGAAACGCATGATGCGCAGCCCGATATGCGCCTCGGCAATGCGCTGGCGCAGTGCGGGATCGCGCGCCGCGCCGTTCGCCCTGGCCACACGGACGATTTCGTCCAGTTCGTTCTGGAACAGCATCTGTTGTCCCAGCGTGGACACGCCACGCTCAAAGCCCAGCAGCCCCATGGCCACTTTCCAGCCCTCGCCGGGAGCACCCACGATATCGTCGGCAGCGCAGACCGCGTCGTCGAAGAAGACCTCGTTGAACTCACTGGTTCCGGTGAGCTGCTCGATCGGGCGCACAGTAACGCCAGGCTGATCCATCGCTACCAGAAAAAAGCCGAGCCCCTTGTGCGCGACAGATTCGGGATCGGTGCGGGCGATTACGAATACGTACTGGGATTCGTGGGCCAGCGAGGTCCACACCTTCTGGCCGTTGATGCGCCACTCCCCGGTATTTTCATCCAGCCGCGCACGGGTTTTGACGTTGGCCAGGTCGGAGCCGGCGGACGGCTCGGAATAGCCCTGGCACCAGAACTCACGGCCCGCCCGTATGCCCGGAAGGTAACGCTCCCGCTGCGCATCGCTGCCAAAGGCAATCAGCGTTGGCCCCATCAGGGTCTCGCCGATGTGCCCCATACGACCCGGGCCGCCGGCGCGCGCGTATTCCTCGTTGAAAATCACCTGCTGTTCCACAGTGGCCGCGCGGCCGCCGTGTTGCTTTGGCCAGCCGATACAGGTCCAGCCGCCTTCCGCCAGTTTCTGCTCCCAGGCCTTGCGCTCCTCGACAAAGGAATGCTCGTCACCCGGGCCGCCGCGAAAACGGATGGGTTCAAACTCACCGCACAGATTGTCGGCCAGCCAGCTCACCACCTCTTCACGGAATAGCTCGTCCTCGGGACTGAAGCTTAGTTTCATGCAACACCTCCATCAAGCAGCTGCCGCGCGAGTCGCTCACGGTGCCAGGCCGCATCACCCAGCAGGGTCTCGGTTGACTTGGCGCGTTTGAAGTACAGCTGTATGTCGTACTCTGCCGTGATCCCGACGCCGCCGTGCAGCTGGATACCGGAGCCGGCGTTGAAAAATGCCGCCTCTGAGCAGTAGGCCTTGGCAATGCTCGCAGCCTCCGCAAGGCCGGAACCCAGCGGCCTGCCAGCCAGCGCCTCGTCGGCAATGCAGGCCGCATAGTAGGCGGCGGAGCGCGCCGCCTCGACCTTCAGCATCATGTCGGCGGCCTTGTGTTTGATCGCCTGGTAGGACGCGATGGTACGCCCGAACTGCACACGCTCTGTGGTGTAGGCCACCGAGCTGTCCAGCGACTGCTGCGCGACACCCACCTGCTCCGCAGCCAGCGCCACGGTGGCCAGGTCCAGTATCTTCGCCAGCGCGGGCCAGGCCTGACCCGGTGCTCCCATGCAGGCGTCGCCTTCAACCCGCACATTGTCCAGCACGATACGCGCCTGCTTGCGCGTCTGGTCCATGGTGGGCAGCCACTGCCGGCTGATGCCCGCCGTGTCTGACGGCAGCACAAACAGGCTGACGCCTTCCGTACCCGCGCTGTCAGGGTCACGCACGGCGAGCACGAGAATATCGGCGGTGTGCCCGTCCAGCACGTAACGGTACTCACCGTTCAGCCGAAAACCGTCACCATCGGCGGCACAGGTCGCCTGAATGGCGTCGGCATCGGGGCGACTACCGGGCGCCATAAACGCCAGGGTGGCCGTTTTGCCGCTGGCAATCTCGCCCAGATAGTGGCTCTGCTGTGCTTCGCTGCCGGCGACCAGCAACGCGTTGACCGCAAAGCCGACGGTGGACAGAAAGGGGGCACACAACAACGTGCGACCCATTTGCTCCTGCATGGCCGCCAGCTCGACAAATCCCAGCCCCAGGCCACCAAACGCTTCAGGGATATGCAGTGCGGGCCACATCATCTCCTGACTGATCTGCTGCCAGAGCGCTTCGCTATAGCCGCGCTCGGTCACCATCGCCTCGCGCACGGCGGCGGGGGTGGAGACCTCGGCGAGAAACGCCTCGGCGGTGTCGCGGATCATTTGCTGCTCTTCGGTAAAACGAAATTCCATGCGACCTGCCTCAGGTGCCGTAGACTTTTTGCGCCGGCACCTCACGCGCCAGCAACTGCTGTACCGCACCCGCCACTTCCTCCGGCAGCCAGCGATCCCCCTTGTCCACCGGCTCCGTAGAGCGCCAACCGTCGGCGATGGAGATGCGTCCGCCCTCGGCTTCGAACACGCGGCCGGTAACCGCCGACGACTCGGTGGATACCAGGTAAGCGAACAGCGAGGACACATTTTCCGGGGCCCAGTAGTCAAAGCTGCCGTCCTCGGGCTTGGCCATACGCTGCGCCATCTCTTCCACAGCGGTAGTCATACCCGTGCGCGCTGCCGGTGCCACAGCATTGGCGGTGATGCCGTAGCGAGCCAGCTCCGCCGCCTGGTTCAGGGTCAGCGCGGCAATGCCCGCTTTTGCCGCTGCGTAATTTGACTGACCAATCGAGCCCTGCAGGCCGGCTCCGGAGGTGGTGTTGATGATGCGCGCATCGACGGTGTTGCCCGCTTTTGACTGACCACGCCAGTAGTGCACCGCGTGTGAGCTGATACAGAAATGCCCCTTCAGGTGCACCGCCATAATCGTGTCCCACTCGGCCTCGGTCATCGAGGCGAACATGCGATCCCGGTTGACGCCGGCATTGTTGATGACGGCATGCAGGTCACCGAAGGTCTCAATGGCCTGTTTCACCGCATTCAGGCTGTCGTCGTAGTGGGTGATGTCCGATGTATTTACCACGGCCTCACCGCCTGCCTTGCGGATATCATCCACCACAGCCTGCGCCGCCGTCTCATTGATGTCGTTGACCACGACTTTGGCGCCCTCACTGGCGAGCACCCGCGCGTGCGCAGCACCCAATCCACCACCGGCACCGGTGATAATTACCACGCGTCCTTCACATATCCTGCTCATGTCACAACCTCTCGATAATCGTCACGTTCGCCTGCCCACCGCCTTCACACATGGTTTGCAGGCCGTAGCGACCGCCACTGCGCTCCAGTTCATGTAGCAGGGTGGTCATCAGTTTGGTACCGGTTGCGCCCAGCGGATGCCCAAGGGCAATGGCGCCACCGTTTACGTTGGTTTTGGCCGAGTCGTAGCCCGTGTCTTGCAGCCACGCCATCGCCACCGACGCAAAGGCTTCGTTGATCTCCACCAGATCGATGTCAGCCAGGCGCATGCCGGCGCGCTTGAGCGCGTACTCCGTCGCAGGGATCGGCGCGGTGAGCATCCAGATCGGGTCCGCTGCCCGCACGCTCATGTGCGCGATCCGTGCCCGGGGAGTCAGGTTGTAGCGTTTCAGGGCGGCCTCGGAGACGATCAACATCGCGGAGGAGGCATCACAGGTCTGGCTGGAGACGGCTGCCGTGATCGTCCCCCCTTCCTGCAGCGGCTGCAGCTCGGCCATTTTCTCCATGGTCGTCTGGCGCGGCGTTTCGTCCATTTCCACGCCGGCCAACGGCGCAATTTCCCGCGCGAAACGGCCTTCGCTGATGGCCTGCAGTGCCCGGGCATGGGATTGCAATGCAAACGCTTCCATATCGCTGCGGCTGAAGCCCCATTTGTCAGCGATCATCTGCGCGGAGTTGAACTGCGACACGGGTACCTTGCCGTAGCGGGCTACCCAGCCCTCACTCCCCGAAAACGGATCGGAGAAACCCAATGGCTCCGCTGCCAGCATGGCCGAGGAAATGGGGATCTGCGTCATGGTTTGCACGCCACCGGCAATCACCACATCGTTGACACCCGCCATGATCGCCTGCGCGGCGAAATGCACCGCCTGTTGTGAGGACCCGCACTGCCGGTCGATCGTCGTGCCGGGCACGGCTTCATCCAGCCCCGCAGCCAGCCAGCAGGTACGGGCGATATCACCGGCCAGCGGGCCAATGGTATCCACGCAACCAAACATGACGTCATCGTAATCCGCGTCCGGAATACCATTGCGCTCCACCAGGGTCTTCAGCACATGAGCCCCAAGATCCGCCCCGTGAACCCCCGCGAGCCCGCCCTTGCGGCGCCCCGTCGGACTGCGCACTGCATCTACAATATAGGCATCCGCCATGATTCTGTGTCCTCGTCTGTGTTACTGGAAGGTGGCGCCGGCACCCAGTGCCGCGCCATCCGCGAAAATCACCTCCGCGACCTGCTGTTTGTGCCAGCCGGCATCACCCCAGGTATTGGCCAGTGCCCAGGCTTTCTTCATGAAGATGTGCAAGTCCACCTCCCAGGTGTAACCCATCGCCCCATGCACCTGGATGCTGTTCTTGGCCGCGAGATTGGCCGCTTCACAGGCCATCAGTTTTGCCTGGGCCACCGCCAGTCCCGCCGCCGCTGCGTCCTCCGCGACGGCGTAGGCTGCGCGGTGTACGGGCGCCTTGGCATACTCAAGGCGCACCGCCACGTTGGCCATGTGATGCTTGACCGCCTGGAAGGAACCAATCGGCTTGCCGAACTGCTTGCGGTCTGCGGTGTACTGCACGGAAAGATCAATCATCCGCTGCGCCAGTCCCAGCGCCTGGGCAGCACACCCCAGTGCGCCGCGGTTCAGGGTCGCACTGCGCAGGATCCGCGCCTGCGCCCCACCGGCTACCACAGTCGCGCCTGCTGGCACGGCCACCGAGAACAGGCGACGACCGGGGTCGACACTCTCGTTGCGTTCGCAGCTGAACTGCTCCTGTTCCAGGGCATACCACTGCCCGTCACGCTCAAGCAGCAGCAGATCCGCAACATGGGCATCCTCAACCACGAGATTCTGCTCCACCGCCGCCACGACGCGCGCTTCTCCCGTGGCGGCCAGCGGCAGCCAGCGTGCAGCCAGTTCCCCACCCAGATCCTCCAACAGCGGCACCGCAACCAGCGCATGATTCACCAGCGGCTCCGGCAGCGCGACGTAACCGCACTCCTGGGCCAGCAGCACAAAGTCCACCGCATTCATGCCCAGGCCGCCGTGTTCTTCAGGCACCGTCAGCCCGGTCAGGCCCAGTTCCGCAAGCTGCTGCCAGAGCGCAGGGTCGCGACCGGTTTCTGTGTCCCAGCCGGCACGCAGCCGCTCGGGCGTGATTTCATTGACCAGAAAGCCGCGGACGGAATCCTGAAACAGCAACTGGTCTTCGCTGAACGTAAAATCCATGGTTACCTCGGCATACCGAGCATGCGCTCGGCGATGATGTTGCGTTGAATCTCGTTGGTACCGGCGTAGATGGGGCCCGACTGGGAGAACAGCCAGCCGTCCAGCCAGTGGCCCACGCCGCTGGCTGCCGGCGCATGCGGCAGGAGTTCGGCGCGCGCGCCCAGGATACTCATGGCCGTGGCGTGCATATTCTGGTCCAGCTCAGACCAGAATATCTTGTTGGTAGACGACTCGGCGCCGATCTTGCCGCCCTGGCTCAAGCGACAGGCCGTCTGGTAGGTGCTCAGGCAATAGCTCTCGGCGTCAAGATAGGCGCGCATCACCGCTTCGCGAACCTGGGGATCGTGACTGACGCTGGCCTCATTGGCCCGATACAACTCCACCAGTCGGCGCGCCGTTTCCTGAAAGCGCGCCGGGGAACGGAGCATCAACCCGCGTTCGAAGCCGGCGGTCGCCATCGCCACCGCCCAGCCGGCGCCCTCCTCGCCCAGCCGATTGCTCACATCCACCTCAACGTTGTCGAAGAAAATCTCGGCGAAGCCGGGCAGACCGTCCAGCTGGGGAATGGGCCGTACCGTAATTCCAGGCGTTTTCAGGGGCACCAGAATGAAGGTGAGGCCGCGGTGGCGCTCCGACTCGGGGTCAGTGCGAAACATGCCAAACAGCCAGTCCGCCCACACGGCCCGCGTGGACCAGGTTTTCTGGCCGTTGACAATGTACTTGTCGCCCTTTCGCTGGGCCGTGGAGCGGATGGCCGCCATATCGGACCCCGCGCCTGGCTCCGACCAGCCCTGCGCCCAGATATCGCGGCCTTCTGCCATGGCTGGCAGGAAGCGCGCCTTCTGCTCCTCGGTACCGTACTCCATGAGAGTGGGGCCGAGCAGGAAGATACCGTTCTGGTTAACTCGCAGCGGGGCCCCTGCGCGGTAGTATTCCTCCTCGAAGATCAGCCACTCGATCAGGTCACACCCGCGCCCCCCGAGTGCCTCGGGCCAGGTCACCATACCCCAGCGTCCCTGATTGAGGGTCGCTTCCCATTCGCGGTGCTGCTGGAAGCCCTCCTCAGTATCGAAAGTCCTGAGCGGTTCCGCGGGCACATTGGCCTTGAGCCACGTGCGAATCTCGCTGCGGAAGGCCTGTTGCTGTTCAGTAAAAGCCAGTTGCATGTGTCAGTCCTGCGTTCAGAATTTGGCGTCGCGTTTTTCCACAAACGCATCGCGGGATTCCTGGGAATCGCCCACGGTGTAGGCCTCCAGCGTGAAACCCTGTTCCCAGCGATACTTGTCTTCCAGGTTGCCGTCCTCGATGCCGGTGAGCGCCTCCTTGGCCAGCTTCACCATGGCCGGTGACTTGCTGGCGATGGTGGCGGCAATGGCTCGTGCCGTCGGCAACAGTGCCTCGCGGGTGACCACCTTCTCGACGGCGCCCAGGCGGTAGGCTTCCTGCGCGTCGATGAATTCGCCAGTGAAGTACATATAGCGGACTTTCTGCACCGGGAACATGCGCTGCAGGTGGGCTCCGCCCCCCATCGCGCCACGGTCGATCTCCGGCACACCGAAGCGGGCACAGTCAGACGCGATCAGGATGTCGGCGGCCCCTGCCATGCCGATGCCGCCGCCCAGAACGAAACCGTGCAAGGCGATAATGACCGGCTTCGGGTTGCGATGGATGGCGCGGAAGGTTTCGTAGTTACCCTTGTTGACGTCGACGATGCGCGTCGGCTCGGCGGCCAGTTCCTTGATATCGACTCCGGCGCAGAAACCACGACCCTCGGCGGCAATCAGTATGACGCGCACGGCGTCGTCCCGACCCAGCGCATCGATTTCGTCAGCAATGGCGAACCAGCCGGCGCTGTCGAATGCATTCACGGGTGGCTTGTCCAGGATCATCTCGGCAATGCCGGCCTCAATGGTGGTGTGAAAAGGTTTGCTCATGATTCTTCTACCTGTCGGTACGTTGGATTAGGCGCTGACGTTGGCTCGGGCTGCGAGCGCCTGCAGTCGCGCCTCGGCCTCATCGACGATGGACTGGATCAGCTCCTCGCAGGTCAGCAGGGTGTCAATCACGCCGGCCACCTGACCGCTAGGCAGCACACCGCGGGCGGGCTCACCATCCACCATCGCTTTCTGGATAATCATCGGCGCATTGGCCGACATGATGGCCTGGGCGGCGGTCATATCGTCACTGCGACTCATGGCGACAGCGGACTTCAGCAGGCTGACCACGCTCGCCCCGGTGTATTTGCGGAAGGCAAGACCATTGCGCATGGCGATAAGCAGTTTGCGCAGCTTCGAAGCACGCTCAAGCTCGGCCAGCAATTCATTCATGATCATACGCTGTGGCATACCATCCATGGCGCGTGAGACGATGATGTCCGCTGGGTTCTTGCAATCGAGATAGCGCTGCTTGGTGGCCTCCGGCACCGGTGACTCGCGGGTGAGCAGGAAGCGTGTACCCATGGCAACGCCATCGGCGCCCCAGGCCAGCGCGGCGACCAGGCCGCGACCGTCCTTGAATCCACCTGCTGCCACCACCGGCACCTGGGCACCGACAGCATCCACAACCTGCGGTATCAGCAGCGTTGTCGGCACCGCACCGGTGTGGCCGCCACCCTCACCACCCTGCACAGTGACAGCGTCCGCACCCAGCTCCACGGCTTTCACCGCATGTTTCGGCAGACCGACCGTCGGCATGCAGATCACGCCCGCGTCTTTGAGACGGCGAATCATCTCGGGGCCCGGCGAACGCGAATAACTCACGGCGCGCACCCCGTGGCGAATCACCATGTCGATGATGTCCGACGCATTGGGCTGATACATGTGGAAGTTCACGCCAAAGGGCCGGTCGGTAAGCGCCTTGACCTGGAGAATGTCGCGCTCCATCTCCTCCGGCGGAATGGTCGCGCCGGCCAGGAAGCCGAAGCCGCCGGCATTGCAGCTGCCGGCGACCAGCCGGGGATCCGCCACCCACCCCATCGCGGTTTGCACGATGGGGTAGCGGCAGCCTAGCAGTTCGGTCAGTCGAGTGGTGAGCATGGCAGTGCCTCAGGCCCGGATTCCGGGCGGGTTGTCAGCGATTTGTGCAGCACGCTGGTTGTGAGGATCAAGGGCCGCGATGATCGCCAGCTGTTCAACGGTCGGCGCCGGGGTTGTCGGCACCTCCGCCGGGACGGCAATGGGGTATCCGGTGTTTTCCTGCACCTCCTCGACCGTCACGCCCGGGTGCAGGGAGAGCAGGCGAATCTGGTGATTCGGTCCGCCGAAATCCATCACGCAGAGGTTGGTCACGACACGGCGGATATCAACGTCATCCAACGAGCGACCCCGCGGCAGTCGCGCCGGGTTATAACCGATGGAGGAGACGAAATCACACTCCCCGTCCATAAAGACCCGCGTGTTGTGCCCGGGCACAAAGAAGCTGTTGGCGTGGCAAATGGAGTTGCCGGGAAAGCCTCGCGCGCCCAGCATCATCACCTTGGGCTGCTGGTAGGTGCCACCCAGCGCCGACGTATTGGTCTGACCAAAGCGATCGATCTGGGTCGGCCCGAGCATGGCGTGGCGCTTGCCGCTCCATACGTTGTCGAATATCCGCGAAAAGCCCATCCATGTTTCATTGGCCTGCTGGAAGTCGGCCGGGCGCTTGCCCAGCGGGTTGGGTTCACTGAGCAGAAACGCCTCGGAATCCGTCATCATCAGGTCCGGGTTGAAGGTTTTCATGGCCAGGCTGGCTGCCAGCCGAGGAATCACGCCGATGCCTGTGGCCAGCACTTCCCCGTCGTGACGGAAGGCTTCGGCGGCGGCGACAATGCACAGTTCGGCAAGGGTGTAATCGGTTGCTACAGTTGACATGCGATAGTCTCCCCGGGCGTATCAGTAGGTGGGCAGCGCGAGTGCGCGAATGGCATCCAGCCCACCCACGTTGCGCTGGTATTCGGCCTCATCGGCCCCCAGGTATGTATTCAGGTAGCTCTCTATGCCACCGTCCTTGGCGGAGGCGTTATAAGCCTTGAAATGCGCCACATCGAACCCGTACAGCGGGTTGCATGACGTGGGGTGAGCACCACCGGGAATCTCCACGATGGCACTGGTGGCCGCGCGTTCCCAGAACACCTCGCGTGCCCGTGCGGGGTCGGCAAAAAACGTGGTATCGACCAGTTCATCACAGGACACGATGGTGGTTTTCGCGGCGCGCGCAAACCAGTCGTCGAGATAGTGGTCGGGGCCGGATATCTGGCACACACCGCGAAAATCCGCGCGATCAACATGAATCAGCGACACGTCGAGATTCAAGGCCGGCATCGCCACCCACTCTTTGTCATCATAGGGACTGTCAACCAGCTTGATATCCGGGTTCTGGTTGATGATGTCGGTACCCAGGCCAACCGCCGTGGGGATGAAGGGCAGGCCCCAGGCGGCTGCACGCAGCCCCAGCAACATCATGCCCTCGTCGATCTCCATCACCTCAATGGACCCGCTCTGGCGGGCCTGGCGGAAGTACGGTTCCAGCGGAATGAAGTCCAGGGACACGAAGGCGAAGACCAGCTTTTTCACTTTGCCCGCGGCACAGAGCATGCCGACGTCGGCGCCGCCGTAGGCGACTACCGTGAGGTCCTTCACGTCCGAGCGGAGAATTTCGCGCACCAGCGCCATCGGCTTGCGCCGTGGCCCCCAGCCGCCGATACCCACGGTCATGCCGTCTTCAATTTGTGCCACCGCATCGCGGGCACTGAGCCGTTTATCCATGTTGCATTCCTTCAGCTGACGATCCGCGCCATGCGGTAATCGTGTTTGACAAAATTGACCCCGAGCGTGCTTTCCGTACGCCGCACACCGGGAATTCCACTGATACGCTGGTGCACGAACTCCGCAAGGTGTTCGTTGCTGCGCACCATGGTGATGGCCAGAAGGTCGGAGCGACCGAGCATCTCGCCCACGAAGCCCAGCTCTGCGATCCCCGACAGCGCCTGTGCAACCGCCTGCACCTGGTAACTGCGCTCGACCTCTATCCAAATATACGCCAGTGCGCCATTGCGAAAGCGGTCGATGTTGGTGACTGCGGTGATGCGAATCTGTCGCTCCTCTTCCATGCGTTTGACCCGTGCCCGCACCGTGCCCTCAGTGACACCGAGATCGGTGGCGATCTGTCGGTTGCTGATACGGGCATCCTCAGACAGCCGCGCCACAATCTGCCGGTCTACCACGTCCAGCCGCCGACGGGTCATGCGCCTGCACCCCGATCAAAGGGCACCCAATCGGGCTGGTTCTTCAGTACGTTAACCGCCAGCGCCGGCGTCAACCGGCGCACGCCCGGCATGGTCGCGATGCGCTCGTGCAGCAGCCGGTGCAGCGCCACCTGGTCCTCGGCCACCATCAGGATTTCTATATCCTGGGCGCCGACCACAACGTTGACCGAGAACACCTCGGGCACGTCGGCAAGCTCCCGCGCGACATCCTCGGGTGAGCGGTTTTCCACCTGTACGCCGATGGCCAGCAACATGCCGAACCCCGCCGCCTCAATGTCGGTGACGGCCACCACGCGCATGGTGCGTGACTCCTCCAGGCGACGCACCCGTACCCGCACAGTCGCCTCCGTGAGGCCGAGCTCTCGCGCGATGGACCGGAAAGGCAGGCGACCATCCGTGCGCAACAGGGCAATAATCGCGTGGTCCGTCTCATCCAGCTCAATCTGGGATGCGCGTTCCACTCGCTGCTCCTGCCCGGCCATCAGCGCGCTAACCCCGCTCCGCCGCCATGCGCTGGCGCAGCTCGTTCTTCAGCACCTTGCCGCCGGCATTCATGGGCAATTCTTCCACAAACCGCACAAAGCGCGGCACTTTGTAGTTCGCCATGTTCTCCCGCGCCCAGGCAATGACGGCAGCCTCGTCCAGCGCCGCGCCCGGGGCCGGTACAATCCATGCGCAGGCGACTTCGCCCATGCGCTCATCCGGCACGCCTATCACCGCGGCCCGCGCGACCCCGGGCATGCTGTGCAGGCTGTTTTCAATTTCAGCGGGGTAACAATTGAATCCTCCCACTATGAACATATCCTTGATGCGGTCGGTGATGCGCACGTAGCCATCTTCGTCCATTACGCCCACATCGCCGGTTTTCAACCAGCCGTCTGCGGTGATGGTGCGCGCCGTTTCTTCCGGATTGTCGAGGTAGCACTGCATGACATTGTAGCCACGACACCAGATTTCCCCCTCGGTACCCGCCGGGACGGCGACACCATCGGCGTCGACACATTGCATTTCCACACCGTCCATGGCGCGCCCTGAGCTGTGTGAAATGCGCTCAGCGCTGTCTTCCGGGCGACAAATGGAGATAACGCCACAGGATTCGGTGAGCCCGTAGGCGGTCACCACCACCTTGAAACCCAGCTCGCTGCGCATCTTCTGGATCAGGGACACGGGCACCGGTGCAGCGCCGGTCACCGCCAGCCGCAGACTGGAAAGGTCGTAGTCCGCGCGCCGCGGATGACTGAGCAAGGATTGATAGATGGTGGGCGGGCCGGGAATGACCGACACCCTGTCCCGATGAATCTGACCGAGCACAGCATCGAGGTCAAACTGCTTGACCGGCAGCATGCGCGCCCCGGTGATGGTAGCCGCGAGCCAGCCCGCCTTGTACCCGAAGGAATGAAAAAACGGGTTGATAATCAGGTAGTTGTCTTCACTTGTCAGACCTACCGTCGCGCTCCAGGTGGTAAAGGCGCGAATATTCTGCCCGTGGCTGGTGACCACGCCCTTGGGTTGCCCCGTGGTGCCTGAGGTGAACAGGATGTCCAGGGTGTCGTCGGGGCGCAGTTCACCGGCGCGAGCCTCAACCTCTGCCAGGGGCACATTGTCGCCACGCGCCAGGAAGTCGGCCCAGGATGTGTCATCCCCGGCTTCGCCCTCAAACAGCACGATATCCTGCAGGTCAGGCAAGTCCTCCCCTGCCAGCATCGCCGGGTAACGCATGCCCAGGAACTCGCCCACCGTGAACAGCCAACGGGCACCACTGCGACGCAGGATGAAACCGGCCTCTGCCCCTTTCAGGCGTGTGTTCAAAGGGACCAGCACGCCCCCCAGAGTCTGTGCGCCCATGGCCGCAACAATCCACTGCCACATGTTGGGCGCCCAGATGGCGATACGTTCACCGTGACCCAGGCCCGCCGCGAGGAAGGCGCGCGCAGCCTGCAGCCTGGCAGCATCCAGTTCGGCATAGGTAAGCGACACAGGCCCGTCGCTGATGGCCACCCGCTCCGGCAAGGCCCGTGCAGTAGCTGCGACAACCTGCGGCAATGTACGCTGTTGTGATTCGTTGTTGACCATGGCGACACGTGCAAACTGGTAACTCGGATCACAATACTAGACAGTGAAACGCGGCTTTACAACCGAAATTCGTAATTATCAGAGCAACAAACTACGCATAGTGAAGTCGTACCCCAGCCGCGAGGGCCGGGGCACAGAGGGCATTTACTGCCCGGGGAAGCTGTAGTCCTTGAACTGCTCGCGCAGCGATACCTTGTGGATCTTGCCGGTAGCGCCGTGTGGCAGCTCGTCCACAAACTCGACGGCATCCGGCCTCCACCAGGTCGCGACCTTGCCCTCGAACCACGCCAGCATATCGGTGGCCGACAAGTCCTGTCCATCGCCCTTGCGCACGACAATCAGCAGTGGCCGCTCGCTCCACTTGGGGTGGTAGTGACCAATGACCGCCGCCTCTGCGACCTTGGGGTGACTCATCGCGACGTTTTCCAATTCGATCGAGGAGATCCACTCACCGCCGGACTTGATGACATCCTTGGTGCGGTCGGTGATGGCCATGTAGCCATCGGGATCGATCGTGGCGACGTCGCCGGTTTCGAACCAGCCCGATTCCGCGTGCGCGCCGTCTGCATCGCGCTTGTAGTAACCCGAGCAGATCCAGGGGCCGCGCACTTTCAGGGAGCCATAGGCCTTGCCGTCCCACGGCAATTCCTGGCCGTCGTCACCGACAATCTTCATCTCCACGCCGAAGATGGGCCGTCCCGCCTTCAGGCGAAGCTTGCGATACTCTTCCTCACTGAAGCGCTCACGTTCGCTATCGCTGGCATTGATGCTGCCCAGGGGGCTCATCTCGGTCATTCCCCAGCCGACCCGGGTTACCACGCCGTAGCGGTCAAACTCCTCCGCGATGGCCAGAGGACAGGCGGCGCCGCCGACCACGATGCGCTTCAGTGATTCCACCTGCTTGCCGGTTGCCTTGAGGTGCGCGAGCAGGGCCAGCCAGACGGTGGGCACACCGGCCGACATAGTGACCTGCTCTTCGTTGATGAGGCTGGAGAGGGTTTCGCCGTCGCCCATCTTGTTCCCCGGGAACACCAGCTTGGAGCCCGCCATCGGGCAGGAATACGGATTGCCCCAGGCGTTGACATGGAACATCGGGACGATGGGCAGCACCACATCGCTGGCCGAGAGCCCCATGGCGTCGGGCATCATGGTGGCGTAGGCGTGCAGCATGGTGGAACGGTGCGAATACAGCACGCCCTTGGGGTGACCCGTCGTGCCCGATGTGTAGCACAGGGCACAGGCGTCACGCTCGTCCAGTTCCGGCCAGTCGAAGTCGCTGCTGGCGCCGTGAATAAGGGTTTCGTAGCAGAGCGCATTGGGCAGCGTGGTCTCCGGCATATGCTCGGCGCTGGTCAGCACCACCCAGCCCTGCACCCCGGGGCATTCCGGGGCCAGCTTCTCCGCCAGCGGCACGAAGTCGGGGTCGATGAATACGTAGCGGTCTTCCGCGTGGTTGATGATGTAGACCAATTGCTCGGGAAACAGCCGCGGGTTGATGGTGTGACAGACGAAGCCGCTGCAGGCTGAGGAGTAGTAGGTTTCCAGGTGTCGATAGTCGTTCCAGGCCAGGGTGCCGATGCGATCACCGCGCTGCAGGCCCCAGGGCTCCATGGCATTGGCAAGCTGGCGGGTACGCGCGAACGCCTCGCGATAGGTATATCGATGACGCGGGTTGTCGCGGGTGACCGATACGATTTCCTGGTCGCCATTAACACGCTCGGCATGCTGGATGATCGAGGTGATCAACAGCGGCATATCCATCATCAAACCGTGCATTGGGGTGTTCTCCTTTTATCGTGACGGGGATCGTTGAGCGCAAATTGTAGTCATTTACGCGGAGGATAACACCGCCAGCGGCCCGCGACTGTCAAAAACCGGCAGCGGCCTGACGCCTGCAACGGGCGGCGCCTTGCAACACCACTCACCGGCCACCGCAGCGCGCGGGCGTTTTCCCGGGCGCTGGGCAGTGATACCGTATCCGCTAGCAACCGCCCGCGACGATAACAACAGTAATGGAGAGTCCCCATGTCACGTTTAACCGAGGCCCAGGCGCTGGCCTATTGGCGCCGTAATCTTGCCCTGATGGTGAAACTTCTGGTGGTCTGGTTCGTGGTGAGTTTCGGCTGCGGCATCCTGTTTGTCGATGTGCTCAATCAGATCCAGATCGGTGGTTACAAGCTCGGCTTCTGGTTCGCCCAGCAGGGCTCCATCTACGTGTTCGTACTGTTGATTTTTTACTACACACGCAAGATGGGCAAGCTCGACCGCGAATTCAATGTAGAAGAAGACTAGGGGCCGCCTCATGGAACTGCAAACTCTGACTTACCTCGTGGTTGGCGCCAGCTTCGCGCTGTACATCGGCATTGCGATCTGGTCGCGCGCCGGCTCCACCAAGGACTTTTATGTCGCCGGTGGCGGTGTGCATCCCGTCGCCAACGGTATGGCGACGGCGGCAGACTGGATGTCCGCTGCCTCATTCATCTCCATGGCCGGCATGATCGCCTTCATGGGCTACGGTGGCTCCGTGTTCCTGATGGGCTGGACCGGCGGCTTCGTTATTCTCGCCATGTTTCTGGCACCCTACCTGCGCAAGTATGGCAAGTTCACGGTACCCGAATTCATCGGCGACCGTTTTTACTCGAAAGCAGCGCGCGCGGTGGCGGTGGTGTGTCTGATCATCTGCTCCGTTACCTATGTGATTGGCCAGATGAAGGGCATCGGCGTCGCCTTCTCACGCTTCCTCGAAGTTGACTACGGCACCGGGTTGCTGGTGGGCATGTGCATTGTGTTCTTCTACGCGGTGCTGGGGGGCATGAAAGGCATCACCTACACGCAGATTGCACAGTACTGCGTGCTGATCATGGCCTATACCATTCCCGCCATATTCATCAGCCTGAACCTGACCGGAAATCCCTTCCCGCAGTTGGGCCTGGGCAGCACACTGACCGGCACCGACACCTATCTCCTCGACAAGCTTGACCAGATGGTGATGGAGCTGGGTTTCAACGAGTACACCACGGAATACCGGCTGAGTGGCCTGAACATGTTCGCGTACACGGCGTCACTGATGATTGGTACAGCGGGCTTGCCCCACGTCATCATCCGCTTCTTTACCGTACCGAAAGTACGCGACGCACGCAGCTCTGCCGGCTGGGCACTGTTGTTCATTGCCATCCTTTACACCACAGCACCCGCCGTTGCCGGCATGGCCCGCCTGAACCTGATGCAGACCATCGAACCCACGCCCGGTGAATACCTGGTGTATGACGAGCGCCCTGACTGGTTCCGCAACTGGGAAACCACCGGTCTGCTGGCCTTCGAGGACAAGAACCAGGATGGCCGCATCCAGTACAGCGCCGACCCGGCGGTCAACGAGATGGTGACAGTAGACAATGACATCATGGTACTGGCCAACCCGGAAATCGCACAGCTGCCCAACTGGGTGATCGCGCTGGTGGCAGCCGGCGGCCTCGCTGCCGCCCTGTCCACCGCAGCCGGCCTGTTGCTGGCCATTGCCTCGGCCATCTCCCATGATTTGCTGAAAGGGATGATTGCACCGGGCATTTCCGAACGCGCCGAGCTGCGCGCCAGCCGGGTCGCCATGGCCGCCGCAATCGCTGGCGCCGGCTATCTGGGCTTCAATCCGCCCGGGTTTGCCGCCGGCACCGTGGCGCTGGCATTCGGGCTCGCCGCCTCCTCCATCTTCCCCGCCTTGATGATGGGCATCTTCTCCAAACGCACCACCAAAGAAGGCGCGATTGCCGGCATGGTCGCAGGAATCGGGGTGACCCTGTTCTACGTGTTCCAGCACAAGGGTATTATGTTCATTGCTTCGACCGCGTTCCTCGGTGACATGCCGGCCAACTGGTTCCTGGGGATTGAACCCAATGCCTTCGGCGCGGTAGGTGCGATCGTCAACTTCGCCGTAGCCATGCTGGTCAGCCGCGTCACCAGCGCGCCGCCAGAGTCAGTACAGGAACTCGTGGAGCACATCCGCGTGCCGGCTGGCGCCAGCGCGGCACACGACCACTGAAACCGGGAGAAAAGCCGATGTTCAGCAACCGACACGTCATCATCGCACTACTGGTGGCCCCGTTGCTGTCCATCGGTGCGTGGTTTGCCGTGGGTCAACTGGTCGGAGAGCAGCCTCACCTGGCTGAAGCGGGTCGCGACTACCCACTCATTGCCAAGAGCAACTGTCGCTACGACAGCGGCCGCTGTGCACTGACCAACGGCAACCTGGAGCTTGAAATCGACGTACAGGCCCGAAGCTCTGGCTGGCAACTGCGGCTGCAGGCGTCACACCCCCTGGAGGGCGCTGTCGTGGCCATTGAGGAAGCCGGTAGCGCGGCCGAACCGCGAGCCATGCGCCCCGATGAATCAAGCCCCCAACGCTGGGTGCTGAACCTGCCTGCACTACCCGGCGAAGGGGCGAGACTGCAACTGGTGGCCGCCGCAGGCGGCAGCCGCTACTTCGCAGACACGGGTTCGGATTTTCTGCAACGCTTCCGCACGCCGGGGCCCTGACTGTGGCCGCAGGCGATGACGCACCCACCGTGCCACGAACGCCCGTGGATCTGGCACCGATCGCGGATTTTCTCGCCAGCACGCTGCCCTTCGACCGGCTTTCACCCGCAGAGCTCGGTGACCTGCTGACGTCGGTTGCCATCAGCTATCACACCCGCGGCGAATCGTTTGATGCCGGCTCCGAGCCACGCGGCTTGCGCATACTGCGCAGCGGTGCCGTCGACCTGCGCGATACAGACAACATCCTGCTGGATCGTCTGGGCGAAGGCGAGAGCTTTCACATTGGCGGCCTGAACGCCGAACGCGGCGAGGTGCGCGCCTGCGTGATTGAGGATGCGCTGGTGTATTTTCTCCCGGACAGCGCCTACCAGGCACTGCGCCAGGCACATCGGGATATCGATCGGCATTTCAGCAGCCAGCGCAGCCGCCGACTGCGGCGCGCCGCGCGCTATCAACCATCCCCGAACGCCCTGCTGCAGAGCATCCGCGACTACATGAGCACGGATCTGCTCACCGTCCGCGGCACCGACAGCCTGCAGGCTGTTGCCCATGCCATGACGCAAAGGCGCGTCTCCTCGGCGCTGGTACTCGATGACAACCGCTTGCAGGGCATTATTACCGACCGTGATCTGCGGGCCCGGGCGTTGACAGCGGCACTGCCTGCCGACACACCCATTGCCAGTATCATGACAACACAGCTGGAAACAGTGGAAGCGGACTGCACCCTGTTTGATGCAACGTTGCTGATGACCCAGCGTGGCTATCACCACCTGCCCGTCATGGAAGCGGACCGACTCGCGGGCATGATCACCACATCAGACCTGATACTCGCGCGCCAGAACGACCCGGTGTACCTCGTGCAACATATCTCAAGGCAGGATAGCGCCGAGGGTATCAAGGCCGTGCTGGAGGGCATGCCGGCGCTGGTGGTTCAGTGGAGCCAGTCTGGCATGCACGCACATCAGGTCAGCCGCGTCCTGACAGCCATATCGGATGCCGTAACCGTGCGCCTGATTCAGCTGGCAGAAGCCGAACTGGGGCCTGCCCCCGCGGGGTGGTGCTGGGTCGGATTCGGTTCCCAGGCGCGTGCCGAGCAGCTGTTTGGCGCCGATCAGGACAACGGCATGATTCTCGCCGATGATACGCAGCCTGAACACGCGGGCTGGTTTACCGACCTGGCGCGGCGCGTCTGCGACGGCCTGCAACTCTGCGGCTACCCTTACTGCCGCGGCGAAATCATGGCAACCACGGACAGCTGGCGGCAACCGCTGCACCGCTGGCAGGATACTGTGCGCGGCTGGACCATCACCCCCTCTCCGGCGGCGGTGATGCGTGTCAGCATCTTCTTCGACCTGCGGCCCATCTACGGCGAGGAGAGTCTGTGCGAAGCTCTTCAGGAGGTGATGCTGCAGGAGGCGTCGCGCAACTCCATTTTTCTTGCCGCGCTGGCCGCAAATGCTCTGGAGAGCCGGCCACCGCTGGGAATGTTCCGCCGTTTTGTGGTGGAGCGCAATGGCGAGCACCGCGACGCGGTGGATGTCAAGAAACGCGGGGTGTTGCCGATCACCGAGATCGTCCGCCTGCACGCGCTGGCTCACCGCATACCGGCTGTCAACACAGAAGAGCGCTTACGGGCTCTGGCGCGGGAGAAGAAAATGACCATGGGCGACAGCCGCAACCTGGCCGATGCCCTGCACTGCATTCAACAACACCGCCTGCAGCACCAGTGCCAGCAGATCATGGCGGGGGAAACACCGGACAACTTCCTTAAACCACACGAGCTGCCGACATTGGCGCGCGAGCAACTGCGCGATGCCTTCACCCTGATCGACGAGTCACAGGCCGCCGTGCGCCAAACCTACCGGGCGGGTATGGGCTGATGTGGCTGCGGCTGCGCCGCTCACGCCGGCGGCAGGCGGCGGGGACGCCGTTGGCGGCATGCTGGCAACACCCCACGCCAGCCGGCCGGACCGCCTGCAGAGAAGCACCGTTTCTGGTTTGTGACGGTGAGATGTCCTCCCTTGATCCCGCGACAGGTGCGCTGCTGAGCCTCGGCTGGGTTGCCATCGAGCACGGCGCCATTCAGCTCGCCAGTGCGCGCCACTACCTGATTGCCGGAGAGCAGGCTGTTGGCCAGAGTGCCACCATTCACCATATCCACGACCGGGAACTGGCCCAGGGCGCGCCCATCTCAACGGTCATGGAAGCGTTCCTGCAGGCGGCGGCCGGCCGCGTGCTCGTGTTTCACCACGCCGCACTCGATATCGCCTTTCTGGATCGACAGTGTCAACGCCTGTACGGAGCGCCACTGCTGCTACCGACAATCGATACACTGCGCCTTGAGCAGAAACAGCGGGAACGCCGTAACCAGGCCTGTGCACCGGGCGCGTTAACCCTGGCGGGCTGCCGCGCGCACTATGGCCTGCCTGTGCACGCTGCGCATAATGCACTGCTGGACGCCATTGCGACCGCAGAGCTGTTGCTGGCGCAGATTGCACACCGCGGACGCAACACGACCCTGCACCTGCGCGACCTGCGCTGAGTCACCCGATCAGCTGACCGGGTGCGCGCGGTTGGCGACCAGATGATCAACCACAGAAGGGTCGGCCAGCGTGCTCGTATCGCCGAGACTGCCGACCTCATTTTCCGCAATCTTGCGCAGAATCCGTCGCATGATCTTGCCCGATCGGGTTTTTGGCAGACCCGGCGCCCACTGGATCACGTCCGGCTTGGCGATCGGGCCGATCTCGCTGGCACAGAGTTGCACCAGCGCCTTGCGCAGTTCTTCGCTGGGCTCGACGCCGTCCATCGGCGTTACGAAGCAGTAAATGCCCTGTCCCTTGATATCGTGCGGGTAGCCGACGACCGCCGCCTCCGCGATATCCTCATGCAACACCAGCGCGCTCTCAACCTCGGCGGTACCCATGCGATGCCCAGACACGTTGAGCACATCATCGACACGACCCGTAATCCAGTAGTAACCGTCTTCGTCGCGAGTGGCGCCATCGCCAGTAAAATAGTAGCCGGGGTAGTTGCGGAAGTAGGTGTCTACCATGCGCTGGTGATCACCGTAAATTGTGCGAATCTGACTCGGCCAGGACGCCTTTATGACCAGGTAGCCGGACCCCGCGCCGTCAATTTCGCTACCGTCCTCATTGAGCAGGGCGAGTTGCACACCGAAGAACGGCATACTCGCAGAACCCGGCTTGAGGTCCGTTGCACCCGGCAGTGGCGTGATCATCTGCGCGCCCGTCTCCGTCTGCCACCAGGTGTCGACAATTGGACAGCGGGAATCACCGACGACCCGGTAGTACCATTCCCAGGCTTCGGGATTGATGGGTTCACCGACCGACCCCAGCAAACGCAGACTCGCGCGGGAGCTGCGCTTGACGGGCGCATCACCGTGGGCGTGCAGCGATCGGATGGCCGTCGGCGCCGTGTAGAACGTGTTGACCTGGTGCTTGTCGATCACCTCCCAGCAGCGGCCTGAATCGGGCCAGGTGGGTACCCCCTCAAACATCAGGGTCGTGGCGCCGTTGGCCAGGGGACCGTAGAGGATGTAGGTGTGTCCTGTTACCCAGCCAACGTCTGCTGTACACCAGAAAATCTCACCCTCGCGGTAATCGAAGGTGTATTTGAACGTCATCGCGGCCTGCAGCAGATAGCCCCCGGTGGTGTGCAGAACCCCCTTCGGCTTGCCGGTTGAGCCCGAGGTATACAGGATAAACAGCGGGTCTTCCGCCTCCATGCTCTCCGGCTCGCACTGTGCGGAAGCCGCGGCTGTCGCTTCGTTGTAGCAGACGTCCCTGCCCTGCTTCCAGGCCACGTCGGCGCCAGTCACCCGTGCGACTATGCAGGTGTGCACATTGGGGCAGGACTCCAGCGCCGTGTCGACGTTACTCTTCAGGGCGATGGTCTTGCCACCGCGCCGACCTTCATCCGCCGTAATGACCGTCTGGCAGTCGGCGTCCTGGATGCGATCTACGATGGCTGTGGGTGAGAACCCGCCGAAGACCACCGAGTGGATGGCGCCAATGCGGGTACAGGCCAGCATTGCGTAGGCTGCCTCCGGCACCATGGGCATGTAGATGCACACCCGGTCCCCCTTGCCCACGCCGCGTGCGCGCAACACGTTGGCCAGGCGGCACACCTGCTCGTGCAACTCACGGTAGGTGACATGCTGGCTCTGCGTCGGGTCATCGCCCTCCCAGAGCAGCGCGGTCTGGTCTGCGCGGGTGTCGAGGTGGCGGTCTATGCAGTTGACGCTAACGTTCAGCCGGCCGCCCGCAAACCAGCTGGCACGCCCCTCGTGAAAATCGTAGTCGACAACCGTGTGCCACGGTTGGTCCCACTTCAGGAATTCGGTGGCTTTCTCGCCCCAGAATCCCGCGGGATCGTCAACGGAACGCTGGTACATCTGACGATAGCGCTCGGACGTGATGTGCGCATCACGGAAATTCTCGGGAACCTTGTGTATGGGGAAATGGGACATGTTATTGCTTCCGCCGGTGGTGACTTTGGAGTCGATGATACTGCTTCCCGGAAGGGGCGCAACTCGACCAAGGTCTATGTCCGATGCACTAGCCCAGCCACGTCCAGCGCTCCGCCGCGACATCACCGCGCGCTCGCCCCTCGTCAGCCAGCTTGATCAGATGGGCGGACAGCGAAAGTTTGGCCCAATCATGACGCGCGGGATCGACGTCGTCGTACACCACCTTGACCAGCGCATTGAGGTCCGCCTGTCCCAGCGAGGAGAGCCCCGCCACCACCTTGCGCTCGCGTGCCAGACGATGCTCAACCAGACCCGCCACTTCCTCGCGGGGGGTGTGAATCAGGTCGCCATGGCCGGGCGCGATACTCTGCAGGGGGTAATCCAGCAACAGCTGCAGGGAGTCAATATAAGCCTTCATGTCGCCGCCGGGCGGCACTATCACGACGGTTGACCCGTTCATGATGTGGTCGCCAGCGAACAACATACCGTCGTCTTCCAGCAGAAAGCAGTAATGATTGTTCACGTGGCCCGGCGTATGCAGGGCCCGCAGTGTGAATTCCGGGGCCGACAACACCCAATCGTGACTGAGCAGGGTTGTCGGTGAAAAGGTATCGTCCTGGAACCGGTCGTCGGCAGGCATTGCGCCGATCACCTCAGCGCCGGTGGCCGCTGCCACGCCCTGCCATGCCGGTGAGTGGTCGGGGTGGGTATGGGTGCAGATAATCCAGCGAATCCGCCCGGCGCCAGCTGCAAGGATGGCCTCGATGTGCTCCGGGATAGCGGGGCCGGGGTCGACCACCGCGACCTGCTCCTCACCGAGCAGATAGGTGTTGGTACCCGGGCCCGTCATCATGCCCGGATTGGGCGCCACCAGGCGGCGCACGCGGTCGTTAAGGCGAAACGGCACGCCATGTTCAAACATCGGATTACACCATATTCTCAATGGGAACCAGCGGATTCACATCGGCGTCGTAGTCAACGCCATCCACCTCAAAACCGAACAGTTGCAGGAACTCGCGACGGTAACCCTGAAAGTCCGACAACTGATGCAGGTTATCGGTATCGATCTGTTGCCAGAGCGCCGCCACTTCAGCCTGCACTTCCGGATCCAGTTCCTTGCCATCAGCCCGCAGGCGACCCTGGTCGTCCAGTTCAGGCGTCGGGTTGTACAGCGAGTTGCGGAACAGGCCATCCACCTGCTCGATACAGCCCTCGTGTGTCCCCCGGGCCTTCATGACCTTGAACAGAATCGCCAGGTAAATCGGCATGGCGGGAATGGCCGCACTGGCCTGGGTAACCACCGCTTTCAAAACCGAAACACGCGCGTCGCCGCCCTGCGCGGCCAGGCGCTGACGAATCCCCACGACGCGCCGATCCAGATCCTGCTTGGCGGCACCGATTGTGCCGTGCCAGTAGATATCCCAGGTCATTTTCTCGCCGATATAGGTGTATGCCGTGGTTTTCGCGCCCTCGGCCAGCACGCCAGCGTCATCCAGCGCTTCGATCCACATTTGCCAGTCTTCGCCTCCCATCACCGCTACCGTATTGTCGATTTCTTCCTGCGTGGCGGGTTCGAGGTGAAAATCCTGCACTTCCTGCTTGTCGGTGTTGACGCCCTTCTGCACGGTAGGCTTGCCGATGGGCTTCAGGGTGGAATTGTGTACCACGCCGGTGACCGGATGCTGCCGGCGGGGAGACGCCAGGCTGTAGACCACCAGGTCTACCTGCCCCAGATCCTCGCGTATCGTGGCGATGGCCTTCTGCTTGACCTCATCGCTGAACGCATCGCCATTGATACTTCTGGCGTAGAGCCCCTCCGCCTCGGCAGCCCTGTGAAACGCTGCACTGTTGTACCAGCCCGCCGTACCCGGCTTGGACTCGGTGCCTTCTTTCTCAAAGAAAATACCGAGGGTCGCCGCGCCGGCGCCAAACGCCGCTGTGATCCTGGAAGCCAGCCCGTAGCCGGTAGAAGCGCCTATGACCAGCACCCGCTTGGGGCCGTTGTCGACAGGGCCCTGCCGCTTCACGTAGTCAATCTGGTTGCGCACGTTGGTGGCGCAGCCAACGGGGTGGGTTGTGGTGCAAAGGAAACCGCGCACGCGGGGCTTTATGATCATGATCGGTTGTTTCCCTGATTTTGTTCAGTCGAGTGCGCCGCCTGCGGGCGCTGCCGCGAGTGTATCACAGGCAACACCGCCTCAAAGTCGCTTCCACCAGTCACAGAATGGTCACCGAACTGTTACCTCAGCGCCATCATCACGTCACAAAGTCCTCGCATCCTGCAGCTGCATTCACTGCTGAACCGAACGGAGAATCCCATGCGTCGACTCAACCCCTGGCTGCTGGCCACCTGCCTGACTCTTCCTGCCATGCTTGCAGGCTGCGATGGCGACGATGGCCGCGACGGACTCGATGGCGCTGACGGTAGCCCGGGTGAACAGGGGCCCGCAGGGGAGAACGCCGCCAACAGCCGCATCGCGTTGAGCTTTCTGGGCCGCTATGAGACCGGGGAATTTGATGAGAGCGCCGCAGAAATTGTTGACTATGACCCGGCCACACGTCAGGCCTTCGTGGTCAACGCGCAATCCGGCAGGGTGGACATCCTCGACATCAGCGCACCCGGTATGCCCCTCCTGGCAGGCACACTGAACGTGGCGGTCGATATCGCCAGTGCCGTGCCTGCGCTGTCTGGCCCGGAAGCGCTCGGCGCTGCGAACAGCGTCGCGGTGGCCGGCAGCCTGCTGGCCGTAGCCGTGGAAGCCGACATGAAACAGGATAACGGCTACGTCGCCCTGTACCAGACAGACGGCACATTCCTTTCCGCGACCGAAGCCGGTGCGCTACCCGACATGCTGACGTTCACCCCAGACGGGAACACCCTGCTGGTCGCCAACGAAGGCGAGCCCAATGGAGACTACAGCATCGACCCTGAAGGCAGTATCACGCTGGTCGATCTGACTGGCGGCGCAGGTAACCCCGTGAGTCGCACGTTGCGTTTCACCGACTTCAACACCGGTGGCAACAAGACGCTGGGGACCGGTGTACGGATTTCTCCAAAAAGCGATAGTGTTGCACAGGATCTCGAACCCGAATTCATCACCGTTGCAGCGGACGGCAGCACGGCCTGGGTCGCGCTGCAGGAAAACAATGCGTTGGCGGTTGTCGACGTGGCAGCAGGCGAAATCAGTGCGGTTATCGGCCTGGGTTACAAGGACCATGGCCTGACCGGCAATGGTCTGGACGCCAGCAATCGGGACGGCGGCACCAACATTCGTGAATGGCCTCTGCGGGGAACCTTCATGCCTGACAGCCTGAAGAGCTACACCGTCAATGGCATCACCTATGTCGTCAGTGCCAACGAGGGCGATGGCCGAGAATACCTGACCGATGCGGCCAACGAAGCCGAGTGCAGCGCACAGGGCGGTTTCGACTACGACGACGGCGATTGCTTTCACTATCTCGACGAGATCCGCGTCGGCGACATCCTGGATACGGGCGCGACTATAGAATTGGCAAATCTGGAGCGTTTTGCACCGGACCTGGACTCCCTGCTTGACAACGCCAACCTCGGTCGTATCAAGGTCATTACGAACCTCGGTGTACGAGACTGTCCCGCGGGCAGTCTGGAATCGAGCGGACAACCCACCGCTGGCTGCGTATATGAGCACTTGTACAGCTTTGGCGCGCGCTCTTTCAGCATCTGGGACAGCCGCAACGGTTCACTGGTGTTCGACAGCGGCGCCGACTTCGAAACTGTCACCGCGCAGCGTCTGGGTGACAGCTTTAATGCCAGCAACGACGACAATACCGGTGATGATCGCTCGGATGACAAGGGCCCGGAGCCAGAAGCTCTGGAAATCGCCAGCATCGACGGCAAGTTCTATGCGTTTGTCGGACTCGAGCGTGTGGGTGGGATCATGGTTTACGCCATCAGCAACCCAGAGAACGCGACGTTTGTGCAATACGTCAACACGCGAGACTTCAGTCAGAATATCGAAAGCCTGGTTGACGGGGGCAACTTCTCTGCGGTGGGCGACCTGGGCCCCGAATCCATTCGCTTCGTGCCGGCAGAGCAGAGTCCCAATGGCGAGGCGCTGCTGATCGTCGGCAACGAGGTCAGCGGCACCACGGCCCTGTTTGCCGTTACCCTGGTGAGCGGGGAGTGAGCGTCACGCGACAGCTGATCCAGACGGTCTGGTAGGGTTCCAGCTGCAGTGACTGGTCAGGATCGGGATAACGTTCTCCGCTGATCAGGTCTTCCCATTCCGCCTGCTCGGGCAGACTCAGGTCGAGGAAGCTCAACAGGCGTGGCTCATCGGTGATATTACTGATACAGAATATCTGCTGCGCAGGCTCCTGACTGTGCCTCGAGAAGCCAAACAGGGCGCTGCCGAGTTGCAGGGTAAACTGAGCCGCATTGGGATGGAATGCCGGCTGTGCGCCGCGCAGGCGCAGCAGGGCTTCCAGTGCCAGCATCACCTGGCGGTGGGTGCTCGCTGGATCCGCAAGCTGCGCCTCCAGCTCTGACCACTGCCACTGATGCCGATTGATCGCGCGGTTATGTCCCGTGTGTTCCATGCGCTGATAATCATTGCGCGTGCCCAGAAGGCTGTGGATATACAACCCGGGGATGCCCTCCAGCGCGAACATGATGGCATGTGCGCAGACAAAGCGCGCAAAGGCCCAGCTATCCGGCCCGCGCACGGTGCCCTGCAACGCGTCATAGAGCGCGATGTTCACCTCGTAAGGGCGCTGCGCCCCGCCCTCCAACGCACGCCAGGACACCTGTCCACCAAAGCGCTGCAGAGCACCGAGCAGGGCAGCCAGCTCGTCGTCACTCAACAGGCCCTCAACGGGGCGCAGGCCGATGCCATCGTGAGAAGCGATAAAGTTGAAAAACGTCGTACCGCTGCGGGCTGGCGGCATTGCCATCAGCCACTGCCGCAGGTAAGTGCAATCGCCGGTCAAAAGCGTATTGATCAGCAGCGGCGGCAGTGAAAAATTGTAGACACAGTGGGCTTCGTTGGCGTTGCCAAAGTAGGACAGATTCTCCAGGTTGGGGATGTTGGTTTCCGTAATCAGGATGGCATCGTGTCTTGCATGCTCGATCAGTGTGCGCAGCAGGCGCACCACTTCATGTGTTTGCTCAAGATTGAGGCAGCTGGTCCCCGGGATTTTCCACAGGAAAGCGATGGCGTCGAGGCGAAAGATGCGCACACCGCGGTCCAGATACAGCCGCACGATGCGCACGAATTGCAGCAAGACTTCAGGGTTGCTGAAATCGAGATCGACCTGGTCGTGGCTGAAGGTGCACCAGACATGACGAGGGCCGCGCACGGTCTCCACCGTGCGCAGCAGCGGGGAGGTCCGGGGCCTCACCACCGCGGAGAGGTCCTGTGCGGGGTCCGCGGTGAAGAAGTAGTCGCGGCCCGGTGACTCGTCAAGCAGGAAATTTTCGAACCAGGCACTCCGGCTCGAGCAGTGGTTTATCACCAGATCCGCCATCAGGTCGCAGGACGCGGCGATCTCACCGATATCGTCCCAATCGCCCAGCGCCTCATTGACGCTGGAGTAGTCAAGCACGGCAAAGCCATCATCTGATGTCCAGGGATAGAACGGCAGAATGTGCACGCCGCTGATCACGCCCTTGGTATAGGCATCGAGAAACCGCTTCAGCGTGTGCAGGGGCTTCTCGCCAGGTGCCAGCAGACTGTCCCCGTAGGTAATGAGCAGGGCATCGCGCTCACTCCAGGTGTTCCTGCCTGGCGCCGGGGTGGCTACATCACGCTGCAGGCGCATCGCCTGTATCAGCTGGGGCACCAGCTCAGAGGTTGATGCTGCGGCCGGTGTATCCGCGTAGATCACCTCCAGATGCTGCTGTACGCGCGCCTGCAGCCATTCGAAGTCGGACTGTGCGGAACCCATCACCGCTGAGTGCCGTAGTCCTGCATGTCTGCGTCCACCGCCTCCTGCAGCCGCTCAAGGATATCCGGCACCGCACTGATCACACGGTTCCAGCTGGGAATGAAGGGCCGCTCCATGGGGTACTCGAGGAAGGCTTCACCGGCCTTCATAATATTCTCGGCAAACATTTCGACCGCCATTTCCTCCTTGTGGATGTCCAGACTCAAGCCATTCATCACCGCGTCATTGTGATAGGTCTCTACAAAATCGAGGGCGATGCGGTAATAGGTCGCTTTCAGTGAACGGAAGGTTTCGCTGTTGAAGGTGACCCCGCGGGTAGCAAGCTTGCGGAACAGCGCTTTGGCAATGTCGATCGACATGCGCGAAAGGCCGCGGGTCGCATCATCCTGCGACATCTCCTGATGCTTGTGATCATAGACGTCCGCAATGTCGACCTGGCAAAGCCGGTTGTTGGCATAGTTGCGATACACTTCCGACAGCACACCGATTTCCAGCCCCCAGTCACTGGGTATGCGAATATCGGTGAGCACATCGCGGCGGAAGGAGAACTCGCCAGCCAGCGGGTAGCGGAAGCTGTCCATGTAATCCAGGTACTCCATATCGCCCACGGTTTTTTTCAGGGCGCGCAGCAGCGGCGTCACCAGCAGACGGCTGACCCGCCCATTGATTCTGCCGTCCGCCACCCGCGCATAGTAGCCCTTGCAGAACTCGTAATTGAACTGCGGGTTGGATACGGGATAAATCAGGCGCGCCAGCAGCCCGCGCTCGTAGGTGAGAATGTCGCAATCGTGCAGCGCCACTGATTCGGCACGCCCGGAGGCCAGCGTGTAGCCCATGCAATACCACACGTTGCGACCCTTACCGGCCTCGCGCGGCGCCAGATCGCGTGCATCCAGCTCCGCATCCAGGGCGCGCAGACGCGGGCCGTCGTTCCAGAGCACACGATGGCGCTGGGGCAGGTCCGAGAAGAAGGCCAGGGCGGCCCGGTATTGCGCCTCGTCCGCCCGGTCGAGGCCGATCACGACTTCTGCCAGATAGGGCACATGCGCCAGCTCCTGCACGATATGCGGTAGCGCCGCACCCTCCAGCTCCGAATACAGGGAAGGCAGGATGAGTCCCAGTGGACGGGTCCGCGAAAAGCGCAGCAGCTCGGCTTCCAGTTCGGCCACGGAGCGGTGCGAGAGATTGTGCAAGGTGGTGATAATGCCGTTCTGGTAGAAATCGCCCATTCTGATCAGTCTCCTGCTATTGTGTATTGGTGCAGCCAGGCAAGCACACCCTCGCACCAGCCTGCCGGACCCAGCCCGGTGCTGTGCAGCACACCGTCCGTGCGTGCCAGCGGTGGAAAGTCGTGTGTCGGCGAGCGCACCAGCAGCGCGGTTTCTGCTGCCTCCAGCATCGGTACATCGTTGCCGCTGTCGCCGATGGCGAGGTCATGCAGCGGCCGCCCCGGCGCGTCATGCCGGTAGGCGCTGCGCAGGTAGCGCAATGCCTGCCCCTTGTCACAATCCCCTGCCACCGTCAGGAAACGTCCTCCCTGTTGGACACGCGCCCCTGCGGCTTCCAGCGCGTCTACAAACTGCGCGCGACGCCCGGGGGTACCCAGCCACTGCACCGGCTCACTGAATTCGCGCCGTGCCGCCAGCGCCGCCGCGTCAGCATCAAGGCCCGTCGCCGCCACGATGCCGTCGATGCCCAGGCGCTCAAAGCCGGCGAACTCACCCGCAAACTCTGCCGCCAGCGCATTCAGCAGGGCCAGCCAACGGTCCCGGGGGGGTGCGAAACGCACCTCCTGCCCGTCCCCGCAGGGTAGCGCCTCGGGCAGTGGTTCACGAAAGGTGCCCGAAGGCACAACGATCGCCGCGCCATTCTCAACGATCATGGGATACCTGAGGCCCAGCGCGCTTTGCAGGGGCAGCATTTCCGCACGGGTCTTGCTGCTCGCGAGGATCACCGGGATCTCGGCCTCACGCAGCTGGCGCAGCGCGTCTGCAGCGGCATCCCAGCGATAGCTGTGGTGGTCCAGCAAGGAGCCATCCAGATCGGTGAATACCAGCAGGCGCGGCTTCATCGGGGCACCATGGGACCTGCCCAGGCGTTTATGCTGCGGTCGCTGCCAAGTGTCCACACCAGGTCCATGCGCGGCGGCAGGCTCGCCAGACAATGCCGTGTAAGGCGCTCGTAGTGCTGCACGAAATGCGCCAGCGCGGCGTCGTCCATGAGGCCAACCGCATGTTCTGTGGCACCTATCCTGGCACGCAGCCGGTTTTCCTGCTCCGTTCGCCAGCGCAGCACGTCGTCAAACGAGGGTGCCTGCAGCATCAACCAGCGATCCGGCTGTGCGTGCAGCGTTGCATAGACGCCGGCCAGCTGTTGATTGACGTAGCCGCGCCAGACCGCCTGTGGATCCTCACGCTGTTCCAGTGCGTTACAGGGGGCCGCGAGCGCCGCCGGCAGTTCGGGCGAGACACCCAGGCACCATCCTTCGAGCAGCACAACGTCCAGCGGTGCGCGGATACGCGGCCACGCCACAGCGGGTTGTCGTTCGTCCTCGGCCTTGCTGAAGCGGGGAACCGCCACGTCACCGGAGACCCTCAAGGCCTGCAACGTGTGCAACAACAGCGGGATGTCGTGGGTGCCGGGAACCCCGCGAGTTGCCAACAGGGGATGCACGGAGAGCGCCAGCGCCTGCCGCTCAGCGCGCGTCAGGTAGAAATCGTCCAGCGACATGCACAGTGCAGAGAGCCCGGCTTCATGCACCAACCAGTCGCAGAGGTAGGCGACAAGCGTGGTCTTTCCTGCCCCCTGCGCACCATTTATGCCCACCAATAGCGTCGACTTTGCACTGCTGTGGTGCACCTCGGCCAGCTGCACCGCAACCGGGTCAAACCAGCGCCTGGCCTCGGCGAGGTAATCCGCAGGCAGGTTTTCTCTCGTGAGGAAAGCGGCACGCCAGTCCTGCTGGCCAGAATCCTGTATGTTGCCTGCCGTCACGCCTTCTCCTGTCGCGTTCGCATCCGCCTGCTGACAGTCCTAGCAGGCTCCGTGCCAACCGGCGCGGCGCGCTAGAACAGTAACCTGCGTATATCCCCCAGCAGCGTCACCAATTGCGTGCAGAACCGGCCGGCGTCACCGCCATTGATGACGCGATGATCGTAGGACAGTGATAGCGGCAGCAGCGTGCGTGGCTGGAACGCCTGGCCGTCCCACACCGGTTTCACCGCCGCGCGGGAAACGCCCAGGATCCCCACCTCCGGAGTGTTCACAATCGGGGAGAAGCCGTTGCCACCGATATTGCCGAGGCTGGAAATCGTGAAGCAGCCACCCTGCATCTCAGCAGGCTTGAGCTTGCGCTCTCGCGCCTTCTCCGCCAGCTCCACCACCTCATCCGCGAGTTCCCAGATGGACTTGCGATCCACATCGCGTATCACCGGTACCATAAGCCCTACCGGTGTATCCACCGCCATGCCGATGTGGACATAGTGCTTGTAGACCAGGCTCTCACCATCGGCTGTCACCGAAGCATTGAACTTCGGATTGTCGCGCAAAGCGGTGGCGCAGGCCTTGAGCAGGAAGGGCATCGGCGTAAGCCGCGTACCACGCTGCTCCGCCTCCCCCTTCATGCTCTTGCGAAACGCTTCCAGGTCCGTGATGTCGGCGTCGTCAAACTGCGTGACATGCGGCACATTCAACCAACTGCGCTGCATATTGGCGGCGGTGAGCTTATCGAGCTTGGTACGCGGTACGGTTTCGACAGCACCGAAGGCGCTGAAATCGACATCCGGGACGGTCGGCAAGCCGGCTCCGACGGCGGCGACCGGCGCCTTGCCACTCAGGGCGCGCTGCACAAATCCCTGCACATCCTCCTTGAGCACCCGCTCACGGGGCCCGGAGCCAGTCACCTTCGCCAGGTCGACGCCGAGTTCACGGGCCAGCTTGCGCACCGCGGGTCCTGCGTATACCAGCGTGTCATCACTGTCTCTGGCCGCGGGCTGGCTGGTGGCTGCCCCCGCTGTCGCGGGTGCTTGTGCCACAGAGTCATCAACCGGCGTCGACTCCGTACTGGCCGCGGGACTGTCGCCGCCGGCGCTGACCTCGACCGGCTCATCCCGGGCACTCTCCAGCAGCACCAGGGGGTCGCCCTCGCGCACGGCTGCACCCTCTTTGACCAGCATACGGATCACTTTGCCGGCGCGCGGGGATGGCACCTCCATGGAGGCCTTGTCGGACTCCAGCACCACCAGTGAGTCGCCCTCAGCGACCTCGTCCCCGGGCTTTACACAGAGTTCAATGACATCGACCGCATCGTCGGTGCCAATGTCGGGCACCTCGACAGTGATCTCGCTGGGCGCGCCGCCGCCCGATGACGCCTGCTCCGCAGCCACCGGCTCAACGTCGGCGTCCTGCACAGCCTCACCGGCGGGAGACCCACCCTCGGGCTCCGCTGTATCGGCGCTGGATTCGGGTTCTGGCTCGGCTTCAGCCTCAGCCTCGGTTTCCACAACAACAATCGGGTGCCCCTCGGAAAGCTCATCACCCACCTTCACCAGAACCTGCAGCACCTTACCGGCCAGCGTAGAGGGTATTTCCATGGAGGCCTTGTCCGATTCGAGCACCAGCAACCCCTGCTCCAGCTCGATCTGGTCGCCTGCTGCGACCAGCAGTTCGATCACCTCTGCGCCCTCTGCGCCGCCGATATCCGGTACCGTTATCTGTTGCTTAGCCATGCGCCTCGTTTCCTGTACCGTTAAAGGGTGGTGGGATCGACTTTGTCCGGGGAGATGCCCAGGGCCTGCATGGCCTCGACCACCACAGCCGCCTTCAGCGCCCCTTCATCCACCAGCGCCTTGAGGGCCGCCAGCACAACGAACTCCCGGCTCACCTCGAAAAACCGTCGCAGACGCTCACGGGTGTCACTGCGACCGTAGCCATCCGTACCCAACACCGCATAGCGACGGGGAATGAACTGGCGCAGCTGTTCTGCATGCGCTTTCATGTAGTCAGTCGCCGCAATGACAGGCCCGTCATGCCCCTCCAGCTGCTGGGTCAGGTAAGGCACGCGCGGCTCGTCCGCCGGGTGCAGCAGGTTCCAGCGCGCCACACTCTTGCCCTCGCGCTGCAGCTCGTTGATGCTCGTCAGGCTCCACACATCCGCTGCCACACCGTAGTCCTGCTCCAGCATGGCCGCAGCCGCCTCGACTTCCCGCAATATGGTGCCGGCGCCCATGAGTTGCACGCGCGGCCCCTTCTTGCGCGTCGAGCGCCGCAGGGCGTAGATGCCACGCACGATGCCTTCCTCCGCACCCTGGGGCATCTCGGGCTGCTGGTAGTTTTCGTTCATCGTGGTGATGTAGTAGAACTTGTTCTCCCCTTCCTGGTACATGCGACGCAAACCGTCCTGGATGATGACGGCCAGCTCATAGGCATAGGCGGGGTCGTAGCTGACGCAGTTGGGGATGGTGCTGGCCAGGATGTGGCTGTGGCCGTCCTGGTGTTGCAGTCCTTCCCCGTTGAGCGTGGTGCGACCCGCCGTGGCACCGATCAGAAACCCCCGCGCCTGGCTGTCGCCAGCCGCCCAGGCCAGATCGCCAATACGCTGGAAACCGAACATGGAGTAGAAGATGTAGAACGGCACCATCGGATAGCCGCTGGTGCTGTAGGAGGTCGCCGCCGCGATCCAGGCGGAGAAGGCACCGGCTTCGTTGATGCCCTCCTCCAGGATCTGTCCCTTCTGGTCTTCCTTGTAGAACATGATTTGCCCGGCGTCCTGCGGCGTGTAACGCTGGCCAACGGAAGAATAGATGCCCAGTTGGCGGAACATGCCTTCCATACCGAAGGTGCGGGCCTCATCGGGTACGATGGGCACCACGCGCTCGCCAATATGCTTGTCCTTGACCAGGGTTGAGAGCAGGCGCACGAACGCCATCGTGGTGGAGATTTCCCGCTTGCCGCTACCCTTGAGCTGGTTGTCGAAGGCACTGAGCGGCGGCGTCTCCAGCAGCTCAAGCTCCTTGCGCCGAGCAGGAATCAACCCACCCAGCTCTTCCCGCCGCTGCATCATGTAGCGCATTTCCGGGCTGTCCGGTGCTGGCCGGTAATACGGCACATCCTTGAGCTCGGAATCCGATATGGGAATGCCGAAGCGATCGCGGAATGCCTTCAGGCTGTCGAGATCGAGCTTCTTCAGCGAGTGGGTCTCGTTATTGGCTTCGCCCGACTCGCCCGTGCCGTAGCCTTTGACGGTCATCGCCAGAATCACTGTGGGACGTTCGTGCTGCGCGACCGCCTGGGCATAGGCCGCGTAAAGCTTGTAGGGGTCGTGGCCGCCACGGTTGAGGTACATGATGTCGTCGTCCGACAAGTCCTCGACCAGCTTCAGGGTCTCCGGGTACTTGCCGAAGAAATGCTCACGGGTGTAGGCGCCACCGTTGTACTTGTAGTTCTGCAGCTCACCATCGCAGACCTCGTCCATGCGCTGCTGCAGCAGGCCGCTGTCGTCTTTCTCCAGCAGCGGGTCCCACTTGCGCCCCCAAATCACCTTGAGCACGTCCCAGCCCGCACCGCGGAACACGCCCTCCAGTTCCTGAATGATCTTGCCGTTGCCGCGCACCGGACCATCCAGCCGCTGCAGATTGCAGTTGACCACGAAAATCAGATTGCCGAGGCGCTCCCGCCCGGCCATGGAAATGGCACCCAGTGACTCCGGCTCGTCGCACTCTCCATCGCCGAGGAAACACCACACGTTGCGATCGCCATGATCGACAAGCCCGCGGCTCTGCTGATACTTCATCACGTGGGCCTGGTAGATGGCCTGAATGGGCCCCAGCCCCATGGACACCGTGGGGAATTGCCAATAATCGGGCATCAGCCAGGGGTGTGGGTAGGAGGACAGGCCATTGCCATCGACTTCGCGGCGGAAGTTATCCAACTGCTCTTCGGTCAGCCGGCCTTCCAGGTAGGAGCGGGCATACATGCCGGGGGCACTGTGTCCCTGGTAGAACACAAGATCACCGGGATGCCCGTTCTCGTTGCCGCGGAAGAAATAGTTGAAGCCCACATCGTACAGGGTAGCGCTGGAGGAAAACGAGGAGATGTGACCACCCAGCCCCTCGTCGTTGTCGTTGGCGCGCATCACCATGGCCAGTGCGTTCCAGCGCACCAGAGACCGGATGCGACGTTCCATGAACAGGTCGCCGGGCATCAGCTTTTCATCGCGCGGTGCGATGGTATTCCGGAACGGCGTGGTAATCGCCGTCGGCAAACGCACGCCGGTCTCGGTGGCGTGCTTGGCAAGTTCGATAAGCAACTCAGCGGCGCGCTCCGGCCCACTGTATTTGCTGACCGCGTCCAGCGCGTCCATCCATTCCCGTGTTTCGATCGGGTCCTTGTCTTCGGTCATGCGGCTTAAACTCCTCAAGCGGGGTGGCTTGTGCGTACGCAGCTTTATTAGTTCTTAAATAGAACCTTATATGCAATCACAACACAGGGCTGAGTATAGCCGGTAACGTCAGAAATTACCTGCTTTTGCCTGCGCGCGCCTCACGTACGGGGTAGCACAGTACACCACACATACCCGCTGTGACAAACATACAGTTCTTTTATGGAACCTTATTCGACACTTTCATGCCACAGAGGCCGCGCAGACGGCAATGCTACTGGATGGTGTAGACCCCCATACGCGCCTTCACCGCCGCCGCCGACTCAACCGACTCACCATAACCACCCGGAACGGCTGCCGCTTTGCCCGGAGCAACCACCAGCAGGGACCGCCGCTGCTGCATGAACACCGCGTCGAAGTAGCGGCGCCAGTCATCGAGCGCCATGGATTGCACCGCCTCGGCGAGCTGCTGGCGGCTGTCAAATGCCGTTTCGCGCTTGGCGATCGACTGCCAGTAGAACTCCGCCCGCTCCCACAGGTTCTTGTCGGGGCGGAGGATCTCACCGACCAGGGAGTCGCGGTAGCGCAGGAACTGCGCCTCATCAAGACTGGCGTCGACGCCGTCCAGATAGCGATCCATCGCCTCGACAATGGCGGGCGCGGGCGTATTGGGCGACTGGATAAGCATCATCAACCCCGGCACGTCCAGCTGCGGCCAGGCAAAGGCGCTGACCACGTAGCCCAGCTGCTGCTCGGTGCGCAGCTGCTGGTAGAAACCCGTCTTGATAACGTGCGCGGTCAAAGCCGTTGCCGCCCTGTCGCTCCAGGTATCCCCCGCTGCCTGCAGGTACCATCCCACTACCGCGTCGTCATGGGGCACTTCCACCACATACTTCAGGGCAGTCCCGGGCTCCAGACGGGTCACCTGCAGCGGGGGCATTGCGAGGGGCTCACCGGGGGCCAGCAGCGTGTTCACACGCTCTGCCACAGCCTGCACCTTGTCCGCCGTGTAGTTGCCGTAGAGCAGGGTTTCCGCTGTTGCCTCACCCCAGAAATCCCGCACCCAGGCGTTCAGACCGGACAGGCTGATTGCCTCCAGTGCATCAATCAGCGGCTGTTCACCCCACTCACCATGCAACAACGCCTCGCGGGCATCGTCGATCACCTGGCTGCTGGGTCGCTTGGCCACGGCGTTCTTCAGGCCGCGCACCATGTCAGCGCGGATATTGTTGAAGCGCTGATCACTGAAACTGGCCTCATCGATCGCGACCAGCAGGCGATCCAGCAGACGCTGCTGTTTGTCGTCATAGCCGCTGATACGCAGGCTGATACCCTGCGCATGCTTGTAGACATCGAAATTCAGCCCTGCCAACAACGCAGGATAGGTAAACTCGTTGACGGCATCTTTCAACAGCGCGGTATACAACAAGGCTGCAGCCGCCTGCTCGGGAGTCTCTCCCACATGCGGCGAGCGGAAGTTGATGTACAGGGCCCCGCGAGGCACACCAAACTCCGTATCCTGACCGAACCAAACGGTCTGGCGCGCAGTTTCCAGGGTACGCTCCGGCGCCTGCGCAACCGGATCCTCGCTCACCAACGTGACATCTTCGGCAATAAACTCATTCGGGGCGGGCAAGGCCAATGCGGTATCACCCACCGGCGCAGTCCAGCGCGCAAGCAGCTCGGCGCTCACGGTCTGCACGCTGTAGGGTACCTCGTAGTGGGGGCTTACCCTGTCGACCGGAACCGAGGCATGGCTGATGGTCACCAGTGCGTTTTCCGGCACCACCGAGGCCAGCAGCTCCTCGATCAGCGCTGGCGCATATTCGCTCATCAGGCTGCCACCACGGAGGATGTCTTCGGGGGCGTAATCGTGCATACCGCTGGCCAGCGCGCTGACATAGTTCACCGGGTTCGCCTGCTCGCGAAAACGGAACTGCAGGTCGGCCAGACGTGACTGCTCGTCGTACAACCACTGCTGCGGGCCTTCGGCACGCAGCAGGTCGAGGTAGGCGAACAGCAGTTGCAATACCCTGTCCTGCCCGGCGAGTCCCGCTTCCGTCAAGCCGATACTGATACTGAACAAGGCGCCTCCGCGCCAGCCGAGCCCCGAGCCTGCCGCCAGCGTCTCCGCCAGGCCCTCTGCCTTGAGCTGGGACAACAGACTGCCGGCCCCCTCGTGCCCGACCAGGTTGCCGAGGTAGGCAAGGGGGTTGCTGCGATAGTCAGTGCGGTAGTCCGCTACCGGAAACGACACTTCCAGCTGGCGCAGAGTCGCCTGGGGCTGGACCTGCAGCAGCATGGGCAGGCTCTCCGGTGTGAAAAGTGGTTCGGGAATATCCGTCACCTCCACCTCACGGTTGGGGACAGCGCTGAACAGCGGCGTCACCAGTGCTTCCAGCTGTTCAAGCGACTCGGCACCAAACACCACCAGGCGCATCTTGTCAGCCGAGTAGTGCTGTTCGTAGAAACGCAGCAGATCTTCGCGGATCGGCTGTTCCGGCGTGTCCGCGAGGGTTTGCAGGCTGCCCACTGTGAACTGGCTGAAGGGATGCGCCGGGTTCATGACGTCCTGCAGCACATCCAGACCTCGCCGCGAGTCACTGCGCAGCCCCATCTGGTATTCCGCCTCGACCGCATTCATCTCGCGCTCGACATAGACAGCGTCAAAGCGTGGGGCGATGAAGAACTGGGCAAACCGGTCCAGCGCGCCGGGTAAATACGCTGCCTGGATATCAAAGAAATAATTGGTGTGCTCGAAGCTGGTGTAGGCGTTGTGGCTGCCACCGTGCTGGTCGATGTACTGCTGATAATCCCCCGCCTCCGGGTACTTGTCGGTGCCGAGGAACAGCATGTGTTCGAGGAAGTGCGCCAGGCCCTCGCGTCCGGGTGGGTTATCCCCGCTGCCTACCAGCACATCGAGGGCAGCGGCCGCCTTGGGTGCATCCGGGTCGGAAATGAGCAGCACCTCAAGCTGGTTGGGGAGTGTGAGGTAGCGGTAGGCATAGTCGTCATTGGGGCTCTTAACCGGCTGTGGCTGTGCCGGGGGAAGGCTGGCACAGGCAGCCAGCAGGGCGAGCACAGTAAACAGGGCCAGTGATCGATGCCACCGTCCAAACCGGGTTGCTTGCATGAACTTACTCCAGACTGCGTTGGTTATGGCCCTCTGTAGGCGTGGGCCAGGCATTGATCACTGCCTTGATCAAGGTTGCCAGGGGAATGGCAAAGAAGACGCCCCATACTCCCCAGATACCGCCAAAAAACAACACGGCGAGAATAATGGCCACCGGATGCAGATTCACGGCCTCGGAGAACAGCAGGGGCACCAGAACATTGCCGTCCAGACCCTGGATGACAAAATAGACCGCCATCAGCCAGTAAAATTCACTGGTGAACCCCCACTGGAAAAAACCCACCAGCAGTACCGGCAGCGTCACAAGCGCGGCACCCAGGTAGGGGATGATCACCGACAGGCCGACGCACAGGGCCAGCAGGGCCGCGTAATTGAGCTGCAGGAAGGTAAAGCATACATAGCTGACTGACCCGACGATCAGGATCTCCAGCACCTTGCCTCGCGCATAGTTGGCAACCTGGGTGTCCATCTCCGACCAGATACGCCGCAGCAAGGGGCGCTCGCTGGGCAGAAAGGTAGCCAGCCAGCTCAGGATCTGCTGCCGATCCTTGAGAAAGAAGAAGACAAGGATGGGAATCAGGATCATGTAGACCAGCAAGGTGAGAATACTGGGGATGGTCGCCAGCGACCGCGTCACCACCTGCTGACCGAGACCGCCCAGCTCTGCCTGCGCCAGCGCCACCATCTGATTGATCTGCTGCTGGCTGACGACATCCGGATAGCGACCGGGCAGCAGGGTCAGCAGCTGCCGGCCCTGCTCCAACATACGCGGCATTTCCGAGGCCAGCGCCACCAGCTGACGCCAGACCAGAGGCAGCAGACCGAGCGTCACACCGAAGAAAATACCGACGAACAGGGTATAGGCCACGCTTACGCCCACCCAGCCCGGTAAGCCGCGCTGCTCCAGCCGCCCCGCAAGACCCTGCATGAGATAGGCGAGTACAATGGAGGCCACGACCGGCGCGAGGATGTCGCCGATCGTCATCAGCAACGCTACCGCGACGACGAGCAGCACCAGCAGAAGCACCGACTCTTCCTCGAACAGGTAGCGCTTGTACCACTTATTGAAAATATCCAGCATGCTGCCGCTTCCCGTTGCCTACCGCTTTTTCAGCAGATAGGAATAAATGCCATCGTGCTCGTCGGAGGCCAGCAGCGCGTGGCCGGACTGCTCCGCGAATACCCGGAAGTCGCGCAGAGAACCGCGGTCAGTCGCGAGAACCCGCAAACATGCCCCGGCCTCCATCCCGTTAAGCGCCCTCTTCGCCAGCAGCAGCGGCATCGGGCAATCAAGCCCCTGCGCATCGACCTCCACCACTGCGTCCCTTGCCTTCTGCATCATTCACCTGCCGGGTTGGTTCGCCGCGCAGTATATCCATTCATCCGATACACCCCAACAGCGCTGAACTTTTCTGTAAAACGATCATCACAGGGACTGTTACTGTGCTGGGCCGCCCGTGCGCCGTTCACGTACAATACAGGGAATGCCCTTGGCCCGCGCGGCTGTCATTACACGTGGTATGTATAGAGCGTATGCTGCTCCGACGTTTCAGACCGACCCTGCTGCACGCCGCCCTGCTGGCGACACTGCTGCCCCTGGCTGCGGCTTCGACACAGGCTGTGGAAGGGCTAAAGCTGCCCAATCTGGGCGAGTCCAGCACCAGCCTGTTCTCCGCCGAATACGAGTACCAGCTGGGGCGCACCTGGCTGAAGATTTTCCGCAGCCAGGCGGCAACCATGGACGACCCGCTGCTGTTCGACTACCTCGAAGACCTGATCTACCGTCTGGTCATACACAGTCAGCTGGAGGACCGGCGCATCGACCTGGTGCTGGTCGACAACCCGACTATCAACGCGTTTGCCGTCCCCGGGGGCGTGATCGGCGTGCACAACGGCCTGCTGATGTATGCCCAGACGGAAGACGAACTGGCCTCGGTGCTGGCACATGAAATCGCGCACCTGAGCCAGCGTCACTTCTCGCGCCGTGTGGAGTTCCAGCGCAATCAGCAGCCGCTGAACCTGGCCGCCATGCTGGCGGGCTTCGTGTTGCTGGCCACGGCCGGCGGCGATGCGGGCATGGCCGCGCTGTCTGCGGCCCAGGCGGCAGCCCAGGATTCGGCATTGCGTTACAGCCGCAGCAACGAGGCGGAAGCCGACCGTGTAGGGATGCAGACGCTGGTTGCGGCCGGCCTCGACCCGCATGCAACACCGGCCATGTTCGAGCGCATGCTGCAGGCCTCACGCTACGCCAGCGGCAACCGCATCCCCGAGTTCCTGCGCACCCACCCCCTTTCGGAAAACCGCATTGCCGACACCCGCAACCGGGCGCGCCAGTACGCCAGCCCGGCGAACAGGGATGACCTGCAATACCAGTTGATGCGCGCCCGGGTCGCCAACCACCTCGCCGCAACACCGGAAGCCGCGATACAGCAGTTTCGCGGTGAGCTGGATGGCAACACGCGCTCACGCGAGGCATCCACCTACGGCCTGGTTCTGGCGCTGACGGAGGCGGGCCGGGTGGATCAGGCCGCACTGGAACTGGACAGCATCTGGTCCAGCAACCCGGAACGCCTTGAGTACAAGCTGGCAAATGCGGACATCCTCATGACGCGCGGCGAGCCGGGCAAGGCGGCAGAGCTGCTGGAGCATGAGCTGAAGCTGTCTCCCGGCAGCCACCCGCTGGCGATGGCGTATGCGCGGGCCCTGATGCAAGACCGCAAACCGCATATTTCGGAGGCTGTGCTGCTCGAGCAGAGCAAGGTGCGGCCCGAGGACCCCGCACTCTGGTATCTGCTGGCCGAGGTTCAGGGCCTGTCAGGAAATATTGTCGGCCTGCATCAATCTCGCGCCGAATATTTCATCCTTACGGGCAACCTGGGTGAGGCTGAGAAACAGTTGAGCTATGCACTGAAGCTGGTGGGCTCAAACCACGTCGCGGCTGCGCGCATCAACGAGCGCCTGAGCGATATCAACACATTGCGCGAACGAATGGATATCTGAATCAGGCGCGACCCAGCACGCTCTTGTTGAGATTGGCGGCAAAATCGAGCATGCGGCGCAACGGCACCATGGCTTGCTGCCCTACGACCGGGTCGACGAATACCTCGTTGCCGCCGCGTTCAAACACCTGATCCAGCGCTTCCAGTTCGTTCATTGCCATCCAGGGGCAATTGGCGCAGCTGCGACAGGTAGCGCCATTGCCCGCCGTCGGGGCGATAATGAATTCCTTGTCCGGTGCCTGCTGTTGCAGCTTGTAGAAGATGCCCTGGTCCGTGGCGACGATAAAACGGGGGTTCGGCATCTCCCTGGCGGCGCGGATGATCTGCGTGGTCGAACCGACCCGATCGGCCAGTTCGAGAACCGCCGCAGGCGACTCGGGGTGCACCAGCACCGCGGCGTCCGGATAGACCCGTTTCAGATCGGCTATCCCGCGGGCCTTGAATTCCTCATGCACAATACAGGCGCCGTCCCACATGAGGATGTCGGCACCGCTCTGGCGGCGCACATAGTCCCCAAGGTGTTTGTCCGGGGCCCAGATGATCTTCTTGCCCTGCGCCGCCAGGTGCTCGGCCACATCCAGGGCAATGCTCGAGGTTACTACCCAGTCCGCGCGCGCCTTTACCGCCGCCGAGGTATTGGCATACACCACCACCTCGCGGTCTGGATGCGCATCACAGAAGGCTGAAAATTCCTCGATCGGACAACCGAGATCCAGGGAGCAGGTCGCCTCAAGCGTGGGCATCAGCACACGCTTTTCGGGGGTGAGGATTTTCGCGGTTTCCCCCATAAAACGTACCCCGGCCACAATCAGCGTGGTCGCCGGGTGATCGTGCCCAAAGCGGGCCATTTCCAGAGAATCCGACACGCAGCCACCGGTCGCCTCGGCCAGCGCCTGAATCGCCGGGGCGGTGTAGTAATGCGCAACAATCACCGCATTTTCCGCGCGCAGACGCTCGCCAATGCGCTCGCACAGCTCGCGCTCCTGCTCGGGGCTCAGCTCGTGCCGCTGAGCATTATCCAGATGAACCTGAACCTGCTTGCGGATGGATTCCAGCTTGTCGGAGGCAATGCTCATGATCGGCCCGTCGTGCAAAAAGGCGGTGGATTCTAGCACAATTTAAGCGGATGTCGCCGCGTGCAAGGTCGGCACTGCGGACCTCTTCGCCGGAAAAAAATGTGAATGCGTCGGTGTTTGCGAAAAATTACTAGAATTTCTCTCACATACTACGTATAACCTCATGTTAAATATAGAATAAGAAGCGATATAACCACGCCGGTGGGGCGCGAGCCCGAAGGCGGCGATATAAGGATGATGCGGGGAGCCTGTGGATCTGCGAACGATTCTGGCGATTTCAGCCAACAAAACAGACCATCTGATCCTGGCAGACTGCCTGGACCGCGCCGAGCCCCGCCGATTCCGGTTGAGCAGCAGCACCTCCCTTGAGCGCCCGCTGGATACGCTGACAGACCCTGCGATAGAGGCCGTCATCCTCGCCGCAGGGCCCGAAACCGACTACCTGCTGCGCCTGGCACAGAAACACGTACCGTCCCTGCCCATCATTCTTCTGCGCGACAGTGTCCCGGACAGCGAGCAGTTACGCCAGCTGCGCGACAGTGGCGCGCAGGACTACCTGGTGCGCGGGCAACTGCAAGATCCCATGCTGCACCGGCTGCTCGACTACAGTATCGAGCTGAAACAGGCCCGCACCACCATCAGCGAGCTATCGAACCGCGACGCCCTCACCGGGACGCTCAACCGGGCGGGTTTTCGCGCTCACCTTGAACGCGCCATGCAGCGCTCGCAGCGCTATCGCTTCAAGACAGCGCTTCTCTACCTCAATGTCGATCAGTTCACCAACATCAATGATCACTACGGTGAACAGAATGGCGACGCGGTTATCCAGGCGTTAAGCCAGCGCATGCTGAGCAAGCTGCGCAGCAGTGACAGCATCGCTCGCCTCGGCGGCGATGAGTTTGCCGTGATACTTGAGGACGTGGGCACACCCGCCGACATGGCCCGCATCGCCGACAAGATGCTGCAGGCCATCGCGGCACCCTACTACCTTGAGGGCCAGCACGTAGCGATAGACGCAAGCATTGGCGGTGCGCTCTACCCGGACGATGCTTCCAGTATGAGCGAGCTCATGGACCACGCACGCAGTGCCATGCTGCAGGCCAAGGCGATCAGCGGCTGCCGTTTCGTGGCCTACAGCGATCACCTGCAATTTGATATGCAGGGCACCAGCACGCTCGCTGCCGAATTGCGCCTGGCGGCGCGGCACAACCAGTTCGAGCTGCATTATCAGCCGCGCATGAACCTTGAGCGCGGGCAGCTGGCGGGGCTGGAAGCCCTGCTGCGCTGGAATCATCCGCAACGCGGCCTGATCTGTCCCGGTGAATTCATCGCCGAATGTGAAGACATGGGCCTGATGAAAACCATCGGTTATCAGGTCATACAGCACGCCTGCTGCGCCCTCAATTGGCTGGGTGACCAGCAGATGCATGACGTTGTGGTGGCGGTCAATATTTCGTTCTCGCAGATTCAGGACGATCGGTTCATCACTGCGGTGAAAGACATTCTGCAGCGCACGGGTGCAAATCCCGCTCGCCTGGAATTCGAACTGACAGAAACCACCATCCTGAAAGATCCCTCTGCCATCAAGGCACGCATGCACGAACTGATGCAGATGGGCATCCGTTTTTCGCTGGACGACTTCGGCACCGGTTTCTCTCAACTCACCCACCTCACCGAGCTACCCATCTCCGCCATCAAGGTCGACGCAGCTTTCGTGAGGGACCTGCCTCATAACCCGCAGCAGGCGGCGGTGTGCAGCCTGATCATAGAAATGGCCCGACGCCTGGAAATCGAAGTAATCGCAGAGGGCGTTGAGAATCACGAGCAGGTCAGCTTCCTGCGCGGCCAGAATTGCGAGCAGGTTCAGGGCTTCTACTACAGCAAAGCCATTCCACTGCAGCAGCTGCCGCGCTTCGTACAGGAGCAGCGCTTCAAGCAGCGGGAGCGCATATCATCCTGACATTTTGTAACAGGGCCCGCGATACGCAGCCTTGCATCGGCGCCTTGGACAAAGAAGCCTATGCGGTAGCGACACGGAGTGGTAGCCTTGACCGATCTTCAGGTTGCCGCGCATAACGTACTGATGCCACAGTCCAGTTCACACCCGCTACGCGCAAAAATCCTGGTCTGTGATGATGACCAGATTGTGCGTTTATTGACACGGCAGTGCCTGGAAGCCGAGGACATGATTGTCATCGAGGCCAGCAGTGGCCCAGAGGCGCTGGAGCTGTTTTCGTCTGAACGGCCAGACCTGGTATTCCTGGATGTCGAAATGCCGGGCATGTCGGGGCTTGAAGTCTGCAAGCTTATTCGCGAGATGCCCCAGGGGGAGTCCATCCCCATCATGATCGTCACGGGCTCCGACGATCGGGACTCCATCGACCTGGGCTTTGACGCCGGCGCCACCCAGTACAAAACCAAGCCGGTAAACTGGTCCCTGCTGGGCAGGGATGTACAGTACATGCTGCGTGCCAGCCAGGCCTTCAACGCCCTGCGTCGCCAGGAAGACCGGTTGCGTTATCTGGCCTACTACGACCCGCTGACGAACCTGCCAAACCGCCGCAATTTCAATGAACAGCTGGTGCGCATTCTGAAGCGCAGCCAACGTCGCAAGTCCTACGCTGCACTGCTCTTTATCGACCTGGACAACTTCAAACGGATCAACGACTCCATCGGCCACGGCCGGGGTGACAGGCTGCTGGTAGAGATCGCCAAGCGCCTTACACTGGAGCTACGACAGGATGACGCCATCAACTTCTTCAGTGATGACGATGAAGACGACGATGCGAGCGGCGATGGCAGCGCGGAAATCGCCAGATTGGGGGGTGACGAGTTCACCGTCGTACTCTCCGACGTACCCGATACCCAGCATGTGGAGAGCATTGCGCGGCGCATTCTCGAAAGCCTGTCGCAGCCCATCGCACTGCAATCGCACAACCCGGTTGTTACGCCCAGTATCGGCATCGCCATTTACCCGACTGATGGGGAGGACCCCGACAGCCTGATCCGCAATGCCGATACCGCCATGTACGTGGCGAAGGCCGAGGGACGAGCCTGCTTCCGCTTCTACAACGAAGAGATGAACGCCAAGGCCGTAGAGCAGCTCAAGATGGAAGAAGAGCTGCGTCACGGGATGCAGGCGGGTGAACTCGAGCTGCGCTACCAGCCCCAGGTCGAAGTCGCCACGGGCAACGTCGTCAGCCTCGAGGCGCTGGTGCGCTGGAAGCACCCATTGCGCGGCATGGTATCGCCAGCGGAGTTCATCCCTGTTGCGGAGCGCACAGGGCAGATCATAGAGCTGGGGGAATGGGTCATGACCCAGGTCGCAAAAGACTGCCAGTACTGGGATAGCCTGGGACTACCGGCCTTCCGCGTGAGCGTCAATATTTCCCCCCTGCAGTTTAACCAGAGCGGCTTGTCCCGGTTTGTACGCGGCTTTCTGGAGAAGTCGAAGATGCTGCCGCACAGGCTGGAGCTGGAGCTCACCGAAGGCGCCATCATGACAGATGCGGAGGCCAACATTGTCAAACTCAAGGAGTTGAAGGCCATTGGTCTGGACCTCGCGGTCGACGACTTTGGCACTGGCTACTCCTCGCTGAGCTACCTCAAGCGCTTTCCGATCGACACGCTGAAGATCGACCAGAGCTTTATCGCAGACCTCGGCAGCCCCGATGGCGCCGCCATCATTGATGCCATCCTGGCCTTGTCGCGCACCCTCAACCTGCGTGTGATCGCCGAGGGCATAGAAACGGCAGAACAGATGCGTTATCTCGTCGACAAGAAGTGCGACCTGCTGCAGGGCTACTATTTCTCCGTGCCGGTTTATCCGGAGGAAGTGCCCAACCTGCTGCGCCACAATTTTTCCGAGCAACTCGCCTCGGGACAGTAGATTGACAGCACAGATGCGCGTGTGCCTGAGGAAACTGCCACTGAGCCTGGCCGCGTTGCTGTGGCTCGCACTACCGGCCCACGCCGAAAACCCTGACGATGCGTCCCTGATGATTATGCTGCAGGGCGCTGACGTGACGGAACTGCGGCAATTGGTGGAAGGCGTCGGCGGCACGATAACCCACGACCTCCCCATCATCCAGGCGCTGGGAGCCGCAGTGACCACTGCCCAGCTGGAACAGATTCGCAACTCACCGCTGATTCTGCGACTGATTGACGACCTGTCGATGGACATGTCCGAGCCGCTTCCTCCACCAGACACAGGCCAGTGCAATCTGGGTGGCGCACTCGAGGCGCGCATCAGCGACAGCAGGCTGGAATGGGACATACATAACCTCGGCGGGGTGGCAGAGCGACTCACGCACGTGGAACTCTCCTGGCCCGAAACGCTCGGCCCGGAAGTGCAGATACTGTTGGGAGCGACGTCGCTCAAACTCCCGCCACCGGCTCAGGAGAGCGACGGCGCCTGGTACACGCGCGACGAGATTGCAGGGGGTGTTCCGGCACCCCTGCCAGGTGACATCGCAACACTTGCCATTGCATTCCCGCAGCAAGCCGACTCAGGGTCTGCAGGCTGGCAACAACACCATTTCAGTGTGGCACTGCAGTTCGGTGGGGCGTGCAAGCTCAAAATGATCCCGGGGTACACCGATTACTTTTCGGACACGTATTTCCCGAGCGTCTCAGGCGCAGCCGAACTACACCGCCACGGCATCACCGGCCGCGGCGTTACCGTTGCCGTACTCGACTCGGGACTCTGGGAGCACCCGGCACTGGCCAAAGATACCCGCGGCGAGAACCGCATTGCAGGCCGCTACGACGCAATCCGTGATGTCGCCGACCACCCCGTGCCTGATGCCAGCGGGCACGGCACACACATGAGCAGCGTTATCGCTCACAGTGAGCGAGTGCTCACAAATGGTCAACCCGACGGCAGCTATAAAGGTATTGCTCCGGATGCTCGGCTGGTCGCCATCAAAGCCTTCGATGAAGAAGGGCAAGGCGATTTTCTGGACATCGTCCGCGGCATTCAGTGGGCTGTCGACAATCGGGAGCGCCTTGATATCAAGGTGCTCAATCTTTCGTTCGCTGCCCGACCCCGCTGGCCTTATTTCCTCGACCCCATCAACCAGGCGCTGATGCGCGCCTGGGCCGCAGGGATCACCATTGTCGCGGCGGCCGGGAACGAAGGTCCCGCACCCATGACCATCGGCTCCCCCGGTAATCTCCCCTACATCATCACCGTTGGCGCCTACACAGACTCCTGGACGGTTGACGACCGTAATGACGATTACATCCCTGGATTCTCGTCGCGAGGCCCCACGCCCAGCGGCCATATCAAACCGGATATCGTCGCGCCGGGAGGCCATATAGCAGGCCTGGCAGAGCCGGGCAGCGCGCTGACACGGAAACACCCGAACTACATGATCAGCACCGGTGAGTTGGTCATGACCGGCACATCACAGGCCAGCGCACTGGTTTCCGGTATTGCCGCGTTATTGCTGCAACTGGAGCCTGGCCTGAGCCCTGATGACATCAAATGCAAACTGATGAGCAGCGCCGAACCTGCCATACACAAAAACGGCCGCCTCTATTACAGCCCTTTCCAGCAAGGCAGCGGCGCTGTCAGCGCAACTCGCGCCGTGACTCTGGGGATTTCAGGTTGCGGAAACGCAGGGCTGGATCTAGCCCGCGACATCAATGGAGAAATGCACTTTGAGGGGCCCGCTGTGGTTGACGATGCCGGGCAACCTACGCTGCCCGGCATCGAACGCATGCTGGCTCCCGATGCCACTGAGGATTCCCCATCCAGCGCTTTGCGATGGGGCGTGAAAGCACACATCGAACGAGAAGACGCTGTCCCACCAGAGGAAAACTTGCCGATGAACTGGCTGGAAATCTACTTTTCCGAGAAAGCCAAGATCGAGGAACTCTCGCGCAACGCGGACCTTGACACCGGTCACTAACCCTCGACATCGACCAACTACCCCATATGGGGCAAACCCGGAACAGCACCTTGCCGTAATTATTTTTCTGATTATTTTTCAACAATTTAGAGCCAATTACCTCAAGCCAACTATGAAACAGCGGACGTCTTCCGCCCTCCTTTAAGAAAACGCTGCCCCAAACAGGGTATGGAAACGTCTTCAACCCCCTCTGCCCCAACTCTATAACGTTCACAAGCATTACAAACCCGTGATGCAAAGTGCCTCTCAAGGATGAGATCAGGTTAAAGAAATTGGGTCACAAATGTGGCCGTATCACGCGATGAGGCAGAGGATTTTATGAGAAACCTACCAAGCATGCTGAAGAGAACCGCAGTAGCGACACTGCTCGTTGCGGCGACGCCCGTGCTGGCAGAGTCTGCACCTGAGAACCTTATGACCAGTTACTCTTCCGTACACAAAGTTTCACACGGGATTGCGAGCAACGTAAATTACGCATCGACGAGTGGGTACAAGTGGGCTCAACGATCAGACTCCCAACAGCCAACTTCAGAATCTTGGGCAGAAACGAGCGGCCACAACGCAAATTACAAGTGGGCCTCCAGTAATTCTCACGTACAGCCCTCGTCAGCTACCGAGCGAACCGCTTCGTCAGGCTTGGATTTTAAGTGGGGGGAATCGAGCGTCGCCAGTGAAACGGGCTATAAGTGGGGCTTCCGCAGCTACGCTGACCAAGCCGGCTACAAGTGGGGTTTCCGCAGCTACGCTGACCAGGCCGGCTACAAGTGGGGTTTCCGCAGCTACGCTGACCAGGCCGGCTACAAGTGGGGTTTCCGCAGCTACGCCGACCAAGCCGGTTACAAGTGGGGTTTCCGCAGCTACGCTGACCAGGCCGGCTACAAGTGGGGTTTCCGCAGCTACGCCGACCAAACCGGTTACAAGTGGGGTTTCCGCAGCCATGCTGAGCAAGCTGGTTACAAGTGGGGTTTCCGATAGCCTCAGAGCGCGTTAACATCAGAGGGAGGCTAAGCCTCCCTTTTTTTGCCTCTAAAATTCATTGCGCGACGTTCGGACATAAGCGAGTAGATTGATTACACTGGAGCCTTTGACAGACATCTGCACGCCTCAATATGATCCGCTGGCCACAACTACTTGTCGGACTTCTATCACTCGCCTTCACCGCCAAATCATTGGGGGTAAGCCCTGCATCCACCCCCAACATAGATTTTCAGCCATCAATTATCTCTTCATTGCTTACTCAGCAGATCGTTACTCAGTCGTTTCAGGATACGAGTGGCAACATGTGGTTTCTTACTCAGGAGGGGCTAAATCGTTATAACGGCCACGAAGTAGAAAACTACCGATATTCACTTACAAACCCGAATTCTATTTCCCATGACGCTGTAACAAATATCGTAGAGGACGAAGACGGTACAATTTGGGTCTCCACCCGTGGTGGAGGACTCAACCGATATAGCCAAATTGATAATGGGTTTGATCACTTTACCGCTGACGGCTTAGAAGAAAGCTCTCCTTTATCAAATGACATACTTACACTCTACATCGACAAAGCCGGCCGTATCTGGGTCGGCTACGACAACGGATTCAGCATCTTCACCCCCTCTGAGGAGACGTTCGCTCATTACACACACAGTATGATTGGCCTACCTTACCTTGGCGAGGTGAACAGCTTTACTCAAACATCAGACGGTACTGTATGGGCTGCATCTACATCTGCTGGGCTAATCAAAATTACAACGGACGGCGAACTTAAAGCCCAAGGTATTGTACCGAAAGAAAAAGGGGTAAACACTTCCACCGGCCGCGAACCGATCTACAAGGTATTCGCCGACACAGCCGGACAAATCTGGTCACTTACCCCATCCTCAGGCGTAATAAAGTATAACCCTATAGATAACACAGCGGAGCGATTCACCCACTCTAGCGAAGACCAGCGTTCAATCCTGTCTAATACGGCCGTTAGTGTGTATGAAGACCGATCAGGGAAAATTTGGATATGCACACTTGATGGTTTGAACCTGTACTCACCAGCAGAGAACGAATTTTATCGATTCAACACAAGCAATACAAACCTACCATCGGATCGAGTCACAAGCATTTTCCAGTCACAAGAGGGCCTGTATTGGGTCGGAACAATCTTTGGCTTAGCCACAGGATCGCAAAATCTTTTTTCCAAGTTCAATGCTGAAACATCGGGTTTGCCCAACGAATCAATCAACGCATTCGGGCAAACACAGGATGGCACCATCTGGATTGGAACTGATGATGGACTGATCCGGCTAGACGATAAACACTCCTCAACAAGAACTATCAATGAGCATACGATACCTGCAATCTCCAACTCTACCGTAATGAGCCTCCTGGGAGAGGGAGATACACTCTGGGTGGGAACATTCTCGGGCGGTCTAAATAAGTTTGACACCAAAGAAAATACTGTTAGGACTTTCCAACACTCGCGGCTTGACGACAAAACGATAGGCGCGAATGGGATCACTTCAATTATGAGGTCACGCAGCGGAAAACTATATATAGGAACCTACGGGGGTGGACTCAGTATAATGAATTCAGATGAGTCCGGATTCAGGCGGTTTACCTATGATCCAACCGACATCAGTAGCCTTAGTAATAATAATGTTCTAGCACTGTTTGAAGACTCACTAGGTTCTGTCTGGGTTGGCACAGAAAATGGCCTAAACAAAATTAGGTCTTTAGAGGAAGGGAAGTTTGATCGTCACTACACTAAACGCGGGAATACCGATAGCATTTCCAGCGATATGGTGTGGTCGTTCTATGAAGATGACAAACAAGATCTGTGGCTAGGAACTAAAGGCGGCGGACTCAACAGGTGGGGGAAGACTCCTCGCAGCATCGGCCGTGAGGAATTCGACCACTTTTCGGAAAATATTGCCTTACCCAGCTCAAATATTTACGGAATTCAAAGCGACTCCCTTGGAAATATTTGGTTGTCACATAACCGCGGGGTAACCAAATTCTCCCCAGAAAACAAGGAAGTTAGACAATTTGGAGTCAGAGATGGACTTCAAGATACTGAATTCAATATGGGGGCTTCATTTAAGTCTAGCTCGGGAATGATATACTTTGGCGGAAACCTCGGTTTCAACGTGATAGACCCGGAGGGGTTTGTTGACCGGGAGTCGCCCCCAAAAGTTAGCATCTCTGAAATCAGAGTGATGAATGAGCGCAGGACATTCGACCGGCCCTACAATAGTCTCGACAAGATTGAACTCACTCACAATGATAAAATATTTTCTGTAGAGTTCTTTGCTGCGGATTACTCAGACCCTAATTTGGTCCAGTATGCTTACAAACTCGACGGTATAAACGAGAACTGGGTCATCTCCAGTGATGCACGGCAAGCCTCGTTCACTACCCTGCCCCCCGGGTCCTACAAACTGCACCTTGCCGCAGCGAGCCCAGGCGGCAGTTGGAATTGGGATGGCAAGGCCATAGATGTTAATGTGTCTCCCCCTCCATGGCGAAGCGGCGTAGCATATCTGATATATGTGCTGGCTACAGTATCGGTAATCGCGTCCTACTTGATAAAGCAGCGCGAAAAATCCGAAATGGCGATAGCTAGGCAACGAGAACTGGAGGAGAAGGTCAGGGAACGAACACAAGATCTCCAGGAAGCAACAGTCGCTGCACAGGCCGCGAATAGGGCGAAATCAGAGTTCCTTGCCACGGTCAGTCATGAGATCAGGACGCCAATGCATGGAATGATCGGCATGACGGAACTACTCCTTCACACTAGACTAGACGAACAACAACGAAGATTTGCAACCGCCGCAAACAATAGTGGAGCCGCACTTCTATCATTGATTAACGATATCCTCGATTTTTCAAAGATCGAAGCCAAGAAAATCGAACTAGAGAACACTCCATTCAACGTCGTCGATCTCGTTGAAGACGTTTGCTACCTTCAAAGCGAACCCGCATCTAGAAAAGGGATTGAACTGGCCCACATAATTGATGCGGCTATAGACTTCGAAGTAATTGGCGACCCTGGGAAAGTGCGCCAGATCCTTATGAACCTAACCAACAATGCGATTAAGTTCACTGAATCTGGACACATCGAGGTTGTCGTCAATTTTCACCAACCTAGTGAAGAAGGCAAATCAGTACTGCATTTAGAGGTAAACGATACTGGTATAGGCATGGACAGCAGTACTGCCACACGTGTCTTTGAGCCATTCACGCAAGCAGATGCGAGCACTACAAGGCAGTATGGAGGAACTGGCCTTGGACTGACGATAACTAAGAGCTATGTTGAACTAATGGGAGGGAAAATCTATGTTAAGTCCCAAATCAAAACCGGAACTTCGGTACGGATCGACCTCCCTTTAGCCCCTGTAATCAAGCAAAATCATCTACCCAGTAGAGCGCCTATCACATCAAACCACACATTCCACATCGTGTCTGAGAGCAAGTCTACAAGAGCGATGCTGCATCAACAGTTGAAGCGCCTCGGTGTAACTAACATACGTGAGCTAACGGAGGTACGTGACCTATGCGAATTTGATGACAAAGACTTTTTTTTCATTGACTCGCAAGCTTTAGAGAACAACCGCGGGCGAGACGACTGGCCAAAAATTCGCGATCGGTCGGCTATCATCACGACTCTTGGCGAAATTTCAAAGCACCAAAAATTGAAAGCAAGCACCATTATCAGCAAGCCGACAATGATGGAGAGTATTACCAATACCTTGTCGGGGTGGATCCCCAGTGTCCGCGACGAAATATTTATAGAGAACACGCCTAGGCCAGAAACTCAGAAGCGCAACCTTAGGATCTTGGTTGCTGAAGACATTCCAACCAATCAGCGTATCGCTAGTGAAGTTATAAAGATGTGCGGCTACGACGTTGACATTGCAGAGAACGGCAAGCAGGCAGTTCATATGCAAAGTCTCAACCAATACGACCTCATCTTTATGGACTGCCAGATGCCAGTGATGGACGGTTTCGAGGCCACGATGAACATACGTACAGAGGAGCAGTCAACAGGCAGCCAACCCTGTAAAATTATTGCACTGACAGCAGGGACATCCTCGAGTGATAAGAAAGCCTTCTTCGAGGCCGGTATGGACGACTTCCTTGGCAAGCCATTCAAGGTGGACGACATAAGAAGAGTCTTAATAGAGCACTTTGGCCTTAACGCATACCCAGAGCATCAGGAACTTGGCCTCAAGGGCGCCGAAACAACTTCCGCTCCAGATGACGCTGATGATGCTGATGACATAGATGAGGCAGCGATTTCCGCTATCCTCCAGATTGAAGCACAAACAGGAAAAAAAATATTAAAGGAAGTCTATCAAGGGTTCTGCGCTCAGATGGACCAGAAGATATCGGAGTTCTATTCCGCATATTTGGCTGACGATAGAAAGCAGCTACAGTCGGTCTCGCATGCAATAAAATCGATGAGCGCGAACTTAGGTGCAACGAAAATCAAGTCCCTTTCAGGAAGTGTTGAGATTGCATTAAAGTCGGGAGGAGATGTCGATTTCGAGATAGCGCATCGATCGATTGACCGCGCATATACCAAGTTCACCCTGGAGTTCACATCTCGATATAGGGACGCGCTAAATAGCTAGAATCCTGTTGCGTCAAGAGCAATGGAGATCACCCATGCAGAAAAATCAAATAACACTGCATTTTCACATTTCGCGGATTCAACTCGCTAGTGCAACGGGGGGGGTGATTCCAAAAAATACCTGATTCGGTGTTTTCATGCCAAGACATTTTCTTGGTCGATTGTTTAATCTGTCCATTGCCTGTTTGATTTCCTTCTG